>ERZ772927.333-NODE-333-length-22128-cov-5.54451_pt1 | contig 22128 bp, 17 predicted proteins | sample MGYA00512115_ERZ772927 | MGnify/ENA primary metagenome ERZ772927 (study PRJEB29015, sample SAMEA2737924) | human oral metagenome | biome: human oral; feature: human-associated habitat; material: dental | place: China | collected 2013 ... | reverse complement strand
TCCCATAAAGATAGATGTGAAGAAGGCAGGAACCGCTTCAGCCATATCATCCCAAGGGATATTTTTCAAGTTAGAAAGCATCATGATTCCGACGATGATCAAAATTGGTGCTGTTGCAGCTGTCGGAACAATCGCTAGAAGTGGGCTAAAGAAGCTAGATAGAGCAAAACAGATCGCAACCACTAGGGCTGTCAAACCAGTACGTCCACCAGCACCGATACCAGCCGCAGATTCAACATAGGTCGTAACGTTTGAAGTACCTGCAATGGCACCTACCGAAGTTGCCACCAAGTCAGAGTATAGAGCCTTGTCCAATTTAGCGGACTCATGGTTTTCCCCACTTGTCGCAACAATACCAACTTTTTCACCAGTACCGATAAGAGTACCGATTGTATCAAAAATATCCGTTAGTGAGAAGGCAAGAATAGCCATCAAGGTTTCTGGTAAACGCGAAGTGTTTGAAATCAAAGATCCTAAACCTTCTGAACCAAGAGCAGCACCAAACAAAGTTCCTAAATCATTAACCGCTGCTGAAAGATTGTTGCTAGCAAAGTCAATCCCTGATAATTTGACAACACCAACAGCAATGGCAAGCACAGTCGTTGTTAAAATAGAAAGAATGATTCCACCCTTGATGCCTTTAACAACAAAGAAAATGGTAATAGCCAAACCTGCAAGAGCCACCAATACGGCTGGAGTATTGAAGTCTACCAATCCTGGAACAGCTGCGGAGTTTGCAGTAAGTGCAGCTTGAGCCTTGTCTGCTCCTTCACCTGCTACCGTATAAGTACCTGGATCGATTGAGAATTTCAAGAGACCAGCATTCTTAATTCCAACATAGGCAAGGAAAACACCAATACCAGCCGAAATAGCTGAACGAAGTGTTGTTGGAATAGATTCGATGATCATTTTACGAACATTTGTTAAGGTAATAATCAGTGAAATAATTCCACAAATGAAGACCATACCAAGAGCCTCTTTCCAAGTATAGCCCATCCCAAATACAACTGTAAATGTGAAGAAGGCATTTAGTCCCATACCTGGTGCTTGTGCGTATGGTAAGTTAGCATAGAAAGCCATCATCAAGGTACCGACTACAGAACCGATAATCGTTGCCAAGAACACACCTTGAACAGGCATACCCGTTTGGGAAAGCATTTGAGGGTTTACAAAGAGAATATAACTCATTGCAAAGAATGTTGTTAAACCAGCAAGCACCTCTGTACGGACATCTGTCCCGTGCTCTTTTAGTTTAAATAGTTTGTCCATCTTTAATCTCCTTTTGTTTTTTTACGAACAATATTAGTATTATATCATTTATCATTCACCTTTTCAATATGTTTGTTTGATTTATTTAATAAATCAAAGCAACTGTAGTTTTTGTTCTTGTCTGCTTTTCTTCCTTCTTTTTGATATAATAGAAGACATCTTATCTGGAAACGACTAGGAAGGTTTATATGACTAAAAAAATTATCGCAGTCGATTTGGACGGAACCCTGCTAAATAATGAAAGCAAGCTCTCCGATTTCACCAAAGAGACGATCAAAAAAATTTCAGAAAAAGGACACCATGTCATCATCACGACAGGCCGTCCGTATCGTATGGCAAAAGACTTCTATCGTGAGCTAGAATTGCATACTCCCATGATTAACTTTAACGGCTCCCTTACCCATCTACCAGGACAGACTTGGGAGCATGAAAAGTGCCTGACCTTGGACAAAAAATACCTCCTAGACATGGTCAAGCGCACGGAGGACATCCAGGCTGATTTTATTGCGGGAGAATATCGAAAAAAATTCTATATCACGACACCGAATGAAGAAATTGCAGATCCTAAACTATTTGGCGTAGAGAACTTCCGGCCAGAAAATCAATTCAAACCTGAACGAGTAACCAAAGATCCCAACTGCATTCTCTTGCAAACAAGGGCTGAAGACAAATACGCTTTAGCAGATGAAATGAATCGTTTTTATCAGCACCAACTAGCTATCAATACCTGGGGTGGTCCCCTCAACATCCTCGAGTGTACTCCCAAAGGTGTAAACAAGGCATTTGCTCTAGAGTACTTGCTCAATGTGATGAATCGTGATAAAAAAGACTTAATCGCCTTTGGTGATGAGCATAATGACACTGAAATGTTGGCATTTGCAGGCAAGGGATATGCTATGAAAAACGCCAATCCTGCTCTTCTTCCATATGCAGACGAACAACTTCCTCTGACCAACGAAGAAGATGGAGTTGCCCACGCTTTACAAAATTTATTCCTATAAAAGGGAAGATTGCATGGTCGCAATCTTTCCTTTTTGTTTTCATTCTGTTTTCACAAAAGCACCTCGTTTTCTGTATTTTTATATTAAATTTTCTATCGCCATTTTCACTTACCTCTCAAAACTATTGATATATTAATATTTTTAAAAAGTCATTTTATGAAAACTTTTACATCTTTTTAGAAAAAGTAGTTGATTTTTATATGAAAACGGTTTATACTTAAAGTTAGGCTTAAAGTTTTCTTAAACATACAGTCAAACATTTTATAAGGAGGAATGACAATAATGAGTATCGGAATCATTATTGCGAGCCACGGCGAATTTGCTGCGGGTATTCATCAGTCAGGATCTATGATCTTTGGTGAACAAGAAAAGGTTCAAGTTGTAACCTTTATGCCAAATGAAGGTCCAGATGACCTTTACGCTAAATTCAACAACGCTGTGGCTGCATTTGACGCAGAAGATGAGGTTCTAGTATTGGCTGACCTTTGGAGTGGATCTCCATTCAACCAAGCTAGCCGCGTAATGGGAGAAAATCCAGAACGTAAGTTTGCCATCATCACAGGACTGAACTTGCCGATGTTGATCCAAGCCTACACAGAGCGCCTTATGGACGCGAATGCAGGTGTGGATAAAGTCGCTGCGAATATCATTAAAGAAGCCAAAGATGGCATCAAGGCTCTTCCAGAAGCGCTTAACCCAGTTGAGGAAGTTGCAACTGCTGCAGCTGCTCCAGTTGCCCAAGCTGCTATTCCAGAAGGAACAGTTATCGGTGATGGTAAACTGAAAATCAACCTTGCTCGTCTAGACACTCGTCTCCTTCACGGTCAGGTTGCCACTGCTTGGACTCCAGATTCAAAAGCAGATCGTATCATCGTTGCTTCAGACAACGTTGCAAACGACGAGTTGCGTAAAGAATTGATCAAACAAGCAGCTCCTAACGGTGTAAAAGCTAACGTTGTCCCAATCCAGAAATTGATCGACGTTGCAAAAGACCCACGTTTCGGCGAAACTCATGCCCTTATCTTGTTTGAAACTCCACAAGATGCACTTCGTGCTATCGAAGGTGGCGTGCCAATCAAGACCCTTAACGTTGGTTCTATGGCTCACTCAACAGGTAAAACAATGATCAACAACGTTTTGTCTATGGACAAAGAAGACGTTGCAACCTTTGAAAAAATGCGTGACCTCGGTGTTGAATTTGACGTACGTAAAGTACCAAACGACACGAAAAAAGATTTGTTTGACTTGATTAAGAAAGCAAACGTTCAATAATGTTAATCTGTTTCTATCATTTTTGAAAACAGGATTAAATACTTTATTAAAACTAAATAGAAAAGGAATAAAACCATGTCAGATATTTCAATCATTTCTGCTATCTTGGTTGTAGTTGTTGCCTTCCTTGCAGGTCTTGAAGGTATCCTCGACCAATTCCAATTCCATCAACCAATCGTCGCATGTACCCTTATCGGACTTGCAACTGGTAACCTCGAAGCAGGGGTTATGCTTGGTGGATCTCTTCAAATGATCGCCCTTGGTTGGGCAAACATCGGAGCTGCCGTAGCTCCTGACGCTGCTCTTGCATCTGTTGCTGCAGCAATCATCTTGATCAAAGGTGGTAACTTTACTACTGATGGTATCGCCGTTGCAACGGCAACAGCTATCCCTCTTGCTGTAGCTGGACTTTTCTTGACAATGATTGTTCGTACAATCTCAGTTGCCTTAGTTCACTCAGCTGATGCTGCTGCTAAAGACGGAAACATTGCAGCTGTTGAGCGTGCTCACTTTGTTGCACTTCTTCTTCAAGGTCTTCGTATTGCAATCCCTGCTGCCTTCCTTATCGCTATCCCAGCTTCTGCTGTTCAAGATGCTCTTGGTTTGATGCCAGAATGGTTGAATGGTGGTATGGCTGTCGGTGGTGCTATGGTCGTTGCCGTTGGTTACGCTATGGTTATCAACATGATGGCAACTCGTGAAGTATGGCCATTCTTCGCTATCGGTTTTGCACTTGCTGCGATTTCTCAATTGACTTTGATTGCCCTTGGTGTCATCGGTGTTGCCCTTGCCTTCATCTACCTTAACCTTACAAAACAAGGTGGAAACGGTGGCGGCGGAGCTGCGACTTCTAACGACCCAATCGGTGATATCCTAGAAGACTACTAGAAAGGGGAACAATCATGGCTGAAAAAATTCAATTATCAAAATCAGATCGTCAAAAAGTTTGGTGGCGTTCACAATTCCTTCAAGGTTCTTGGAACTATGAACGTATGCAAAACTTGGGTTGGGCTTACTCATTGATCCCAGCTATCAAAAAATTGTACACTAAAAAAGAAGACCAAGCGGCTGCTCTTGAGCGTCACCTTGAGTTCTTCAACACTCACCCATACGTAGCTGCTCCTATCATGGGGGTTACTCTTGCACTTGAAGAAGAGCGCGCTAACGGTGTAGAAATCGATGACGCGGCTATCCAAGGGGTTAAAATCGGTATGATGGGACCTCTTGCTGGTATCGGTGACCCAGTATTCTGGTTTACAGTTCGTCCTATCCTTGGAGCCCTTGGTGCATCACTTGCTGCATCTGGTAACATTGTTGGTCCCCTTCTCTTCTTCTTCGGATGGAATGCTATCCGTATGGCCTTCCTATGGTACACACAAGAGTTCGGTTACAAAGCTGGATCTGAAATCACTAAAGACATGTCTGGTGGTATCTTGAAAGACATCACTAAAGGTGCTTCTATCCTTGGTATGTTCATCCTTGCCGTTCTTGTACAACGTTGGGTATCCATCAACTTCACTATCAACCTTCCAGGCAAACAATTGTCAGAAGGTGCCTACATCAACTTCCCAGAAGGTCCTGTTACAGGAGCTGAGTTGAAGGGCATTCTTGGTCAAGCGCTTAGTGGTATGAGCCTAGATAGAGTTCAACCACAAACGCTTCAAGGTCAGTTGGACTCATTGATTCCAGGATTGATGGGACTTCTCCTTACTTTCCTTTGCATGTGGTTGCTTAAGAAAAAAGTATCTCCAATCACAATCATCCTTGCCCTCTTTGCAGTTGGTATCGCAGCTCGTTTCTTCGGTATCATGTAATCTCGGTGAGAATATATAAACAAAAAAGAATCAGGATTAAACCTGATTCTTTTTATGTATCAACTTTTTCTCCTAGTAAGATAATGAAAGCACCCAATCACCACTGCTAGTATGGCAACATAGAGTAGCTGTTTGGCTTCTAAAGGCACAAAAGCTCCCTGTAGGATAAAAGTATTGGCAAGTACACCAACAAGGGCTGCAAGGCTCAAAAACGTGAGCAAAAGCATCTTGTATCGATTAAAAGGCAAGCTGACCTTGGCAACTAGACACAGACCATTGATCAGGGCAAGGAGGAAGCAAATAAATTTGACCTGACCTGGGACAGTGATAAAGAAATTGGTCAAAAGAACACTAGCAACCAGAACGCCACCACCAATCGCCGCGTTGGTTAGGATATCTCTCATAAAGTGAGTGCTAACCTTTTCTTTATTGGACTCAAAAGTTAGGAAGAAGGATGGAATCCCAATCGTAATAGCTGAAATAATCGTAAACTGAATGGGGATAAAGGCAAATTCCAAACCGAATACCACACTCAAAATGGCAAACACGATGGAGAAGAAGGTCTTTGTCAGAAAGAGAGAGGCTACCTTTTGGATGTTATTGATGACCCGGCGACCTTCCATCAAGATATCATAAAATACTGCAAAATCATCTGTCAGGAAAACAATATTGGATACACTTTTAGCTGCGCTGGTAGCCCCCTTCATGGCAAAGCTGATATCTGCTTTCTTAAGAGCCAGAACATCATTGACCCCGTCACCGCTCATGGCAACTGTTTTACCAGCATTTTGCAAGATAGATACCATCTTTTGCTTCTGTTCAGGTGTCACACGTCCAAAGATTTCGTGTTCCAAGACCACTCTTTCAAAATCTTGTTCACTCACCTTGGTCATATCAATCGCACGGGCTTCTTCCTTAAAACCTGCCTTACGAGCCACCCCATATACAGCCACATGATTATCACCACTGATAATCTTCACTTCAACACCTTGAGATTCGAAATAGTCAAAGGTTTCCTTGGTATTGTCCTTAATCTCATCTGACAAAACGACGTGCCCTAGTAGTTCCATATTGGCTGGACTCATGATGTGGTCCTTACTATGGGCAAGTGTCAAGATTCGAAAACCTTGCTGCTTCAGATGTTCATAGTAGGTATCCATTGGTTGGGTAAAGCCTAGAAATTCATAAGCACCGAAGAAATAGGTCCCGCCCTCTTTTACTTGGACAAAGGAATACTTGTTTTTACTTGAAAAGGCACCGACTTCTTGAACTTCCCATTTTTTCTCACAGGTTAAGTAAGTTTTCAGAGCCCGCGAAGTTGCATTTTCATCGTCAAAATAGGCTAGATAAGTCGAGAGTTTCTCTGCCACATTAGCATCCATTTCTTGGACCTTCATATTCCCCGTCGTGATAGTTCCTGTCTTATCAAAACAAAGAACATCTACTCGCGCCAAGGTCTCTACACAGTATAGCTCCTGCACCAGAACCTTCTTTTTAGCCAGCTTCATGGCAGCTACTGCTAGAGAGACGCTAACCAAGAGAATCAAGCCCTCTGGAATCATGCCGACCAAGGCGCCAGAACTTCCTAAAACAATCTCAACATAAGACCGTCCTAGATTAAAACCTCTGACATAGAGCAGAATCGCAACTGGCACCAGTAAGATCGAGACGATTTTTAAAATCTTATCCATGTAATCGCGCAGTTGAGAAGGATATTTTTTGAATTCCTTGCTGGATTTTGCGAGTTTGTTGATATAACTATCGGGTCCGACCGCCGTCGCCGTGACCAGACAAGTACCGCTAACGACATTGCTTCCGCTCATCAGCTTGTCACCTGCTGTTTTAAAGACCGAATCACTCTCACCAGTCAGCAAGGACTCATCAACTTCAATATTCCCTTCAAGGACTTCTGCATCGACAGGTACCTGATCTCCCAGATTGAGATGCAGATATTCCCCCAGTACGATGTCCTCTGGAGCAACCTCAATCGTTTGACCATCTCGGTTGACTCTGTACTTACTTTTACCAAGCAAACTCAGCTTTTCTAAGGCATTTTTTGAACGCACTTCTTGGAAAATCCCAATGGCTGTATTGATAGCAATCACACCTAAAAAGAGCATATTTTCAAATCGCAAGGTTGTGGCTACCAGAACTGCCAGAGCCAAGTTCATAGCATTAAAAAAGGTAAAGATATTTGAAACGACGATTTCCTTGGTTGTTTTATAGGGTTTAATGTCGCTGATATTTCGTTGACGATCCTTGATGTCTTGACTGCTTAAATACTTCATTTCTACTCCGATATCCTTTTGTACTACTATAGTAACACATATCTTTTTCTCTGTCACTTAAATACTCAAAATAAGAAGAACTCCCTTGGCAAGCATCATCTATCCCCACTTTAAGAAGGACTTAAAAAAGAAGCTAGGATTTCCCTAACCTCTTTTCTTTATGCTTTATTCTGCCAAGGCTCCCATTGGATCCCATGGTGCAAGTACGATTGGTTCTGCTTCATAAGCAGCTTGTTCTTCTGCTGTCAGCAATTCCTTACGGACAACGATTTGATAGGTGTATTCATCCATCCAAGCGTCTGAGGCGACGAAGTAACCATCTGTACCGACCTTGTCTCCCCATGAGTTTTCAACCTTCCACTTAGTTGACTTGCCATTTTCATCCAAATCAACACCTGTCAAGACCATAGCGTGGGTCATCAAGCTTTCGCTGTAGTCCAAACGTCCAGCCTTGTCTTGAGTCAGTTGAATATCCATACTTGATTCAAAGTCATAAACATCTGTCGCAAGGATCCCGGCTTTGCGGTTGCTGAGCTGGCCGACATCTGAACCAAACCAAACAGTTTCTCCTGTCTGCATTTGGGCAATCGCCAATTCTTTCAAGCGCTCCATAGGAACGTTGATGTAGCGAACTGCACGGCTACCAACCACATTTCCCAACATCTCAACTGTGTAAGATTTGCCGTAAGGCTTGTCAGCAGTTGGAGCATTGATAACAGAAACATAGTCTTCTAGAGGAAGATTGACATATTTCTTGTAAAATTCCTGTGGTGTGATTCCTTTTTCACTTTGGTAGTTATCATCCTTATCGCGATAAGCAAAGTCAAATTTACGTGGTGGAAGCCCTAGTGACATAGCAAGGAAGTTAAAGATTTCTTGCAAGAGGTCTTCTTTCTTAGCTTGAACAGTCGCTTGGTCTGCACCAGAAGCAAGCAAGTTACGCAAGATTTGGGCATCTTGGCGAAGCAATTTGTTAAGGATGGCATTGAGCTCACGGCTGCTGCTAGATGAAACAGACTCAGGATAAACTGACTTAGGAACGACACCGTATTTCTCAAAGAGGGCAACGACCATATCCCATTGTCCTCCATCTTGTTGAGGTGTTTGGAGTAGGAAGCTAACCTTGCGGCTCGTCAATTCTTGGTCTGCAGTCGCAATCACTTGCTCCAAGAACCAGTTGGATTTTTCATACTTATCCCAGAAGAAGGTGTGGGCTTGTGACAGTTCAAAGTTTTCTAGCTTGTATTGAGAGATGAGTTTGTGACGGAAGGTATTGAGGGCTGCAAACATCCAGCAACGACCAGATGCTTTCTGGTTGGTCACCTTGTCCTTGGTCAAATCAAGCGAGAAAACAGGTGTATTGTCTACATGGCTTTGACGACGTTCTAGGGCTGCAAAAATTCCGTTGTGACTGGCAGCATTTTCGATCGCTTGGTATTTGACATTTGCTTCATAGTTGGCAAATAGTTTATCTGTAAATGATTCTTGAATCGCGTTCATAGATTCCTCCTTTTATTCTACTGTCTATTATAACTCTTTTCACAAATGAAGCAACCGAAAAACTTAAAAAGACAAGGACATTCTCCTCACCTTTTCTAACATAATCCAAACTAAGCAATACTTGCAAAGAGAACTTCTAACTCCTCCTTGGTCAAACGACGCCATTCTCCTTGTTCTAAGTTCTCATCCAAGACTAGAGTTCCCATCGTCAAACGTTGTAAGTCCACCACTTCCTTGCCACAGTAGGCCACCATACGCTTGACTTGATGGAACTTCCCTTCAGCAATGGTCACACGAACCAGACTTTGATTCTTTACTGAATCTACCGACACAATCTCCAGCTTAGCTGGCTGGCAGGTAAAATCCTTGAGCGGAATGCCCTTGACAAATGTCTCCACATCTTCTTGGGTCATAATTCCCTCGACGTGTGCCAGATAGGTCTTATCCACATGACGTTTTGGTGAAAGAAGAGCATGGGCAAGCTGACCGTCATTGGTCAAAAGCAGGAGGCCATGCGTGTCAATATCCAAACGCCCTACTGGAAAAACTTCCTTGGTCCGAGCAATATCATCCAACAAGTCCAACACTGTTCTGTGTTTAGAATCCTCAGTCGCTGAAATGACTCCTTGGGGCTTGTTCATCATGTAGTAGACAAACTCTTCATACTCTAGCACTTGGCCATCAAAGCGAATCTCATCTCTTTCCTCATTGATCTGCAGTTTAGCTGACTTTTCTTTTTTACCATTTACCGTCACCCGCCCAGCCTTGAGCAAGTTTTTGACTTCTGTCCGACTCCCCACAGCACAGGCAACTAAAAATTTATCTAATCTCATAGAACTATTATATCATACTCAAAAGGAGGCTGGTACAATGACCAACCTCCTTTTCGTTTCATACTCTTCAAAAATCAGATTCAAACCGCGTCAACTTCCATCTACAACCTCAAAACAGTGTTTTGAGCTGACTTCGTCAGTTCTATCTATAACCGCAAAGCAGTGCTTTGAGCAGCCTGCGGCTAGTTTCCTAGTTTGCTCTTTGATTTTCATTGAGTATCAGATTTAAGAACTTAACTTCCTCGTCTCCAGAAAATAGCTAAGACAACCATAGCGCCCAAAACAGCTGGAACAATAGCTATCCCTGCTAGGTTTGGACCCCAAGTCCCAAAGAGCAGGTGCCCCAAAGAAGCACCAATCCAGCCGAGAAACATTTTCCCAAAGCATCCCATGCTTTCTCCGCGATTGGTTAAAACACCTGCCAAGAGTCCCACTAGGAGACCAACAAACATACTTCCAAGCATAGCTTCTCCTTAAATTGCCCAATCTCCATTGCGGAAGAGTGGTACGCGTGTTCCATCCTCACGGATACCATCGATATCCATTTGATTCGAACCAATCATAAAGTCCACGTGAACATCTGAACGGTTCAGTCCTGCAGCTTCAAGCTCTTCTTCGCTCATCTCTGCCCCACCAACAACGCTGGTCGCATAGGCTGCACCGATAGCCAAGTGGTTTGAAGCATTCTCATCGAAAAGGGTGTTGAAGAAGGTAATGCCTGACTGAGAAATTGGGCTTGGATCTGGTACCAAGGCACATTCACCCAAGGCACGCGCACCCGCATTTTCAAAGACAAGATCTTTCATGACCTGATCACCCTTTTCAGCAGTAATGTCTACGATTTGACCATCCTTGAAGGTCACCTTAATCCCTTCGATGATATTTCCGTTATAGCTAAGTGGTTTTGTAGAGGTTACATAGCCATCTGCACGACGGAAATCAGGGGCCGTAAAGACTTCTTCTGTCGGCATATTTGGCAAGAATCCTTCGCCCTGTGCATTGATAGCACCAGCTGATTCCCAAACGTGGTTCTTAGGTAAACCAAGTGTCAAATCAGTTCCCGGTGCTGTGTAGTGAAGGGCTGAGAATTGTTCTTTATTGAGCATTTCTGCCTTGCTCTTAAGGATAGCAGCATGCTCTTCCCAAGCTTTAACAGGATCTTCTTCGTAGACACGGCAAGTTTTGAAGATTTGATCCCAAAGAAGATCAACTGCTTCTTCATCGCTCGTAGCATTTGGAAAGACTTTCTTAGCCCATTCAAGTCCAGCAGCGGCTGCTACAGTCCAGCTAACCTTGTTGGATTGAGTTGCGATGCGCATTGGCTTCATCGCGAGTCCCATAGCTTTGGCAGAAGCTGAAAGCTTGTCCGCATCCACTCCGTTCAAGGCACCTGGATCAGATGAACGAACTCCTAGACGGCTAGCCTTGTTTCCCAAGAGGTAGTTCATCTCAGCAATCTTGTATTCTGGTACATTGTCCAGACGCTCCATCGGCGCGTGGAGGAATTTCTCACGGTTAATCACATCATCTGTCCACTGAACGATAACCTCATGTGCACCCAGTGCATAGGCTTCTTTGACAATCAAGTGAGCCAACTCGCGTTGCTCCACATCGATAGAGAGAGCCAAGGTGTGACCCGGTTGCACATTCACACCGTTTGCAACCAAAAGCTTAGCGTATTTTTCTAGATTTTCTTTAAAATTTGGTAAAACCATTTGTGTTTCCCTTTTCTATTTTTATTTTTCTTTCAAAGCAGAAAATAATCCTGCCAAAGCAATAGCACCTGAAAGGAGTGCTGTCGATAGAATAATTGTTTCATCTGCCAGCTCTAGCTGATAGTCAAAAATCTTTTCAGCAGGTTTATCTTCCGCAAAGATTCTAAGTTTCATCTTGAACTCCTTAAAATATCTTAAAATAAATCACTATGACTACCTGTCCTAAGCAAGTTTAAAATCAATTCTTCCTTGTCTACTTTATAGACCAGGAGCCAATCCGCCTGGATATGACACTCACGAACTCCTTGAAAATGCTTAGATGCCGTTAATTGATGATCACGATATCTAGCAGGAAGTTCTTTTTCTTGAACCAGAAAATTCAAAACTTCTTCTAATAATTCTGCCCTCAAACCACGCTTCATAGCCAACTTAAAATCTTTTTTAAACTGTTTATGATAACGAATCTTAAGCACGCAAGTCCTCCATCAAGTCAGAGACTGATTCAAAGGATTGGCTCATATTACGATTTTGGTCTAAATCCGTTAATACTTGAAGCAACTTCCGATTCTCGTCTAGTCTAACATCAAAAGGCAAACCCTGATATTGAATTGCCTGACGAAGGAAAATATTGATTGCTGTTGTCATATCCATTCCTAAATGATTAAAAACCTGTTGGGCCTGCTCCTTAACCTCACTATCCAAACGAATACTCATGCTCGTCTTTGACATATTCCCACCTTCTTTCTATTTATTATTTTAACAAAAAAGAAGGCTTATGTAAATCTATTAGATATACATTAGCTTTCTTAACATTGATTATTAGGATAGTCTAAAATATTCACATAGAAAACAAGACAAAGAATAAGAGTTTTACATATTATACTTGCAAGTCACTAACCTTTTCATATTTTATATTTACTTCCGAATTTGAATTTGCAAATTTATAACCCATAAACAAAGCATTTAAATCGCTATAAGTTGATAAAATGATCTGATACTTATCTATAATTCCATGACGTAAAATTTCAATAAAAGATAGTACATTCATAGCATCCATGTCTTGAACTGGATCATCTATCATTAAGAAATTCAAATTATCAGATAGTTTGAACATCGTATTCAGTGAAAGAGTAAATGCTAGTGAAACAACCGCTAACTGACCAGTGCTTAGTTGATTAATTGCATCATGATCATTATTAGAATCCGACTTGAACCTAATAATTGTCTTTGTTATCTTTTTAATCGTTTTTACTTGATTACCTGTTGCCTCATCAGTCGTCGTTTCTTCTTTATCAATTGTTGTTTTGTTATACGTTAGAAAAATTCCCAAACCTTGTTGATAATTTTGTAACATTTTTGCTGAGTATATAAAGAATGGGATACGTAGCTTTTTAACAATATCTATTTTGAACTGTTTTACCTCTTCTTTATATATAGTATTAATTTCTTCTAATCGTTCCACAGTTATTCTCAATGTTTCTATCTGACTTGATAAATCTTGAAGTTGCTGATTTTGAACTAGTTTATGCTGTCTATCAAGATAAAGTTTCTTATTCTCTAAATCTCCAATACGAATATCCTCTAATACTTCCACTTTACTTTGAAAATATGTAGGAAATATGTTCTCAGTGTCTGCTATCAGATTCTCATTAATAGCATATTTATTATCAACTGCCGAGTGAATAGCATTTTTTAATTCAAGCAATCGACTATCAATCATCGCAATATTTATTTTCGAATATGAACTTGATTCTAATTGGTATGTTTCAAACTGCAGTTCAGGAAATTCTTCCCTTAAGACCTCCAGTTCTTCCTTTATATTTCTCAAACTATTATTATCTAGCAAACTGTAAACATCATCATCAACTACTAATTTAGATTGAAATTCTTGCCAGTTTAACTGGTGCTGCTGGTTATAGTCTTTAAATTCTAACCTTCCCAACTCATATGGCACCATAATTGTGTACGACTGAATAAAAGTTTTAAAACCTTCGACATTTTGAGAATAACTTTGATACGAATTTTTTAATTTTTGTAATCTATCTAATAAATTTTTATCTACATCTATTGAAAGGCTATTTATTTCATCAATGATTTTCTGCTTCAGTTGCTGGATCCGTTCATTCAGCAATAATTGAGCTTCTTGCAATTGCAGACTACTTTGAGACGAAATTTCAGTTAGATAATTTTTATAACTATCATAAGCTTGCTTCAATTCTTCAAATGTTTGGAACTGTGAATTACAGAATGGACATTTGTTTTCATCAATATGTCGATGTCTCAACTCGTCAAACTTATTGCCTAAGTTACTCCTTAATTGTCGTAGTTCACTTAAATTTTTGTCTACCTGGCTAGCATTATTCCTCAGACTTTGGAATTTAACCACTTGTATTTTAAGCAATTCAAAATCACCTGACAATCTATCATTTTGAGTATAAGTAATGGACTGTTCTGTCATCTCAGTAATATCCGATGATAAATTAGTCAAGTAGGTATTTAGTTGCTTTCTTCGATTGCAATCATGAACAACTCTCTCATATGATTGTAGGTAATTCTCTAAAAGCACATATTCAAATAATTTTGGATTGTCTAATGAATACTTTTCCCAAAGCCATTGAGAATTTGATTTAAGAATATTTGGAGATAACATTGAAAAATATAATGCTTGTTTAATAGCCCTATCACCAGCAATATCTTTTTTTCTTTTATCTCTTTCCGTCTTTCTATTATACTCCCCTATTGAGAAATTCTTCTTAAAATCAATAATATTTTGTAAAGTATTTTGATAAGTTAATAATTTGTCAAGATTAGCAATAGAAAAAGGAGTTTCACGATCAAATACAAATTCCCTATGATTAAATAATCTATGATAAGAGACATCTGATAGTTCTTGCTGTTTTAAGTTTTGTAATTGCCCCTTGAAATCACTAATCTTTTTTCTAATAACGTTTGTTACTGTATTAATCTTTTCTATTTTCTTCTCTATTTTATCCGTTTTTACTAAAAAAGATAAACTATCGCCTCTTTCATATTCCGTTTGCTTTAGAAAGAAAGTTGTTTCTTCCTGTTGAATATAATTAAATAGATTGAAAATTTTTTCTATCTCATATTTCCCATTAATACCTAAAAATGTATCAATAGAACTTTGAGTAATGTCTTCAAGCTTAATATTATCTGTAGATCTAAAATTTGACTCGCTCACTTCCACTTGTCTAAATAACTTAAACTGACTAGCAGACTTTAAAGGTGCAAATATGTTTTTACTTTCAGTAAAACTATTTACTAATTTTCTTACAATTACAAGTTGGTCACCATTCATTTTTTCTAGCCACAATTTTATAATTACCGGCTGACCAATCTCATTCTGAAAGAAGGGCTTATTATATACAATATTTTCAGCAGTAACTTTATTAATGCGAGAAAGATTACCAGTCAATCCTAACTCAATTGCATCAAAAATCGTTGTTTTACCATAACCATTTGGTCCCACTAAAAATGTTATCCCATCACTAAAGTCAATAACTGTTTCATTTCTAAAGTTTTTGAAATTATAAAGTAAAATTTTCCTAATCTTCACAAGTTCAGTCTCCTAAAATTTGATTTAAACTATCCAGCAAAAAACTAGCTTCATTTTCAAGTTGTTTCCTAATATCAACTCCATTAAAAATTTCTAAAATATCATCTACCTGCTTTTTATGATCATTTAAACCTTCCATTTCAATTCGTGATTGGATTTTATTTTCAACTATTTCAAAATGATTATCAGAATGAGGATGAGAAGCAAATGGTAATTTAATAATTAGTTGTATAGCAATGAAGTAAGCAGTATCAAAAAACATATCACTCTCAAATTTATCAAATAAAGACTCACCCTCAGGAGATGTAGACTGAATATAATTTAGTAAATCTTCAATATTCGAGTTCAGTCTACTCAATCCTTCCTCGGTATATAAGATGACATATTTTCTAAAATAATATTCATCTTCCTCAACTTTCATAATCATATTTCTAAGACTTTCATATGATTGCTTCAGTTCATCAACTTTAATAGTTACAAATAAAGAGGTATTTTTCTTAATTTTTTCATCATTAAGTTCTTCAAAGCAAGATATCAACTTATTTGTTTGCTCACAAGTAAAAAAATCTACCCCTCCTTCGCTGCTAGATTTAAAATCCTCCCTATTATATTCTTGAATAAGGAAAAATTCATTTCCGTCCCCTCCCCACAATTCTAAATGTTCATCACATTTATGAAAATTATGTTGTCCTAAGATTTGTTGCAAAAAACTATTCATTTCAATCCTCTTTCAATTTTTCAACAGTATTCACATAATCAATATATTCTAAATTATTTGAAAATATTCTATTTTTTTCCTCTCCAAGGGCTTCTGCAAGCAACTTTTCTTTTCCATCTTCATGAATTGGCTTCTCTTCAAAAAACTTTTGTCCATTGATACACAGATTAATCAAATAGTCAGTATCAAAGCTAGCTCTTATAAAGCTTTCATTAGTCATAATTTTATCTCGAACTCTACTCTCTGTGCCCTTAGGAGCATGAATCATGCTAAGTCTGAGCGACTCATGATTTAAATTATACCGTAAACTGTCTAACGAAAGCCTTTCTTGTTTACAAGTTTTAAGAAAATTATATAAAATATATTCAATGCTAATTTCATCAATTAATCTACCAATATCGTTCAGCCTTTTTGAACCAGAAATATCGCCATCTGGATGCAAGTCAATCAGCAATTGTTCAAATTTGTCATCAGGTAAATTTAATATCTGATTTATAACAGTCGTATCAACATCATCTTCAACAATGTTATTCCAATACACTTCAAGACTTAACTTTGCTCTCCTAATAGATTGTCTCTGGCGCTTCGCTTGCGAAGTAATAATGTTGAAAATCTCTTGAAAAGATATTACCGAATAGGCACCATTCCCATTACTATGTGATTGCACAATCTGTCTAGAAATTAAATCTTTAATCTCAGACAGTGTCTCCTCTATATGTTCAATATCATCTACTAAAGAACTTTTAGAAAATTTCAAAATCTCCTTAATTTCATTTTTGCAAAAATTATCAATAGGCGATTGATTCTCTACTACTAAATCACAATATTTTTTACCATCAGGATAGGTATATAGTTGAACTTGACTCTGATTAGGGACATAAGCTGCTCTTTTATATGTTTGCTGAAATGTTTGCTTATCCATATCCCAGCCTCGAACTTCACAAATTACATGTAAAAATCTATTATTTCTGTTCGTACCCGAGGTTTGATATCCTGTAGGATGAAGTCTAGAATTTATTGTTCTAACATTAGCATAATCATTCGGATACTTTCCAGCTTTTTTGGCTTTTACTTGATGTCTTGATACTACTGTTTGAGCTTGAAAAATCTCAACATCTTCACCGCCATTTTTTTCAAGGATTAATTCATATGAGCTATAGTCTTCCTCTTTTTCTACAAGTTTTCTAAGTTCAGTTAGTGCCAAAAATATCCCAACTTTTCCTTGATGGTTATACCCACTCCAACTTGAAGTGGCATTTCGCCTATCATAATTCATTACTTTATCCTTCAACTCTATTAATTTCTCTTGTATCTTACTCCACTTTTAAAATAATAGCCTTTAGAAAACAACCACTACAAATATATCAATATTCCTAAAGTCATCAAGCTAGTTAACAAATTCTGATTCTATCACACACTCCAAAGTCCTCAATTCCCATCATTTTCAAGCCCCCTCAATCAAGATAGTTAATCTTACCAGCTTTAACTTTTTAAAAGCATTGCTATTTTTCTAATTTTATTTAAAACAAATCATCAAACAAACTCAACTGGTTATCCTCTGGCATATTACCAAGAATCCCCATTTCATCCATCTTCTCAACCAAGGTTGATGAGAGTCCGCCACGCTTGCGCAGTTCTGTCTTAGAGAGGAACTCACCCTCTTCACGCGCACGCACCAACTGCTTAGCAACGTTCTCTCCCAGACCATCCATTGCTACAAATGGTGGGATGAGGGTATCTCCATCAATGATGAATTCAGTCGCATCACTACGATAGAGGTCTAACTTGCCAAACTTAAAGCCACGTTCCCACATTTCATTGACAATCTCAAGAGTTGTATAGAGGTCAATTTCCACATTAGAGGCTTCATTATTCTTCCGTTTTTCAGCGATTTCTTCCATTCTACGTTTGATGGCATCCAAGCCCGCACCCATGGTCTTGATATCAAAGGCCTTGGCACGGATTGAGAAGTAAGCACAGTAATAATAAATGGGATGGTGAACCTTGAAGTAAGCTACGCGCAAGGCCATCATAACGTAGGCTGCCGCATGGGCTTTAGGGAACATATACTTGATTTTTCCACAGGATTCGATATACCACTCTGGTACCTTATTAGCCTTCATAGCCTCGATGTAGCCATTTCGCTCCTCTTCGGAAATCTTCAGCCACAAACCCTTACGTACCCGTTCCATGATGGTAAAGGCCATTTTAGGCTCGAGACCCGCATGCATGAGATAAACCATGATATCGTCCCGACAACCGATAACGGTTGATAGATCCGCAATTCCTTGCTTAATCAAATCCTGGGCATTGCCCAACCAGACATCGGTACCGTGGGACAGACCTGAGAGCTGAAGCAATTCCGCAAAGGTCGTCGGATGGGTTTCATCGACCATCCCACGTACAAAGTTGGTTCCAAACTCTGGAATTCCTAGCATCCCCGTCGGTGTGCCGATTTGTTCAGGAGTCACCCCTAGCACATCAGTCCCAGAAAAGAGGGCCATCACGCCTTCGTCATCCATAGGAATTTCATTAGGGTCAATCCCAGACAAGTCCTGCAGTTTCCGAATCATGGTCGGATCATCATGTCCCAGCACATCAAGTTTGAGGACGTTCTCATCGATATCGTGGAAGTTAAAGTGAGTCGTCTGCCATTCAGCCGTCACGTCATCCGCTGGATACTGGACAGGCGTAAAATCGTAGACATCCATGTAGTTAGGAATAACAACGATTCCTCCTGGGTGTTGTCCTGTAGTCCGCTTGACACCGGCAGCACCTTGGGCAAGACGCTCCACCTCTGCATCACGATAAAACTTCCCGTAGTCTCTCTCGTAGCCCTTTACAAATCCATAGGCAGTCTTGGCAGCCACCGTACCAACCGTTCCTGCACGGAAGGCATACTCCTCACCAAAGATATCACGCACATCCAAGTGGGCGCTAGGCTGGTCTTCTCCCGAGAAGTTCAAGTCAATATCGGGAACCTTGTCCCCATCAAAACCAAGGAAGGTCTCAAACGGAATATCCTGCCCATTTTTGCTGAGTTTATGGCCACAGTTTGGACAATCCTTATTGGGCATATCAAAACCTGAACCATAAGAACCATCGGTGATAAACTCGCTGTACTGACACTGACCACAGACATAGTGAGGAGATAGAGGATTAACCTCCGTAATCCCAATCATAGTCGCAACAAAACTGGAACCAACAGACCCACGAGAACCAACCAAGTAGCCCCGTTCATTGGAACGTTGTACCAGCATCTGCGAAGCCAGATAAATCACAGCAAATCCATTCCCCAGAATAGAAGTTAATTCTTTTTCAATCCGCAAATCAACAATATCTGGCAGCGGATTTCCATAAATCTCAAAAGCTTTCTTGTAGGTCAGCTCAGCAACCGTTTCTTCCGCCTTGTCGATGAAAGGTGTATACAAGTCACCCTTAACAACCTCAACAGGCTCAAAAATTTCTGCCAAGGCATTGGTATTTTCAATAACCAGTTTACGAGCCAGTTCCTCTCCCAAGAAGGCAAATTCATCCAACATCTCATTAGTCGTTCGAAAATGAGCCTTTGGCAAAGGAGCTGGTTGGGCATGTTCGCCATGACCGATGGTTCGGTTAATCATAGCCCCCTGGCCCAAACTACGTACGATAATTTCACGGTAAATCTCTTCTTCCGGTTCGATATAGTGGACATTTCCCGTAGCTAGAACAGGCTTGCCAAGGCGGTCTCCCACTTCTATCAAGCTTTTGATAATGGTCTGGAGTTCCTCCATATCCTTGACCTGCTCTTTAGCAATCAAGGGAGCATAGATAGCTGGTGGCATGACTTCGATAAAGTCATAATACTTGGCCACCTCAACCGCAGCATCCACACCTTGGGAAACAACTGCGTCAAAAACTTCGCCTTCCGAGCAAGCCGACCCCAAAATCAAGCCCTCCCGATGGGCGTCTAGAACCGTTCTCGGAATCCGTGGCACCCCTTCAAAATACTTGGTGTTAGACAAAGAAACCAGCTTAAAAATATTTTTTAAACCAACTTGATTCTTGACATAAATGGTCGCATGTTTAATCCGAGCTTTTTTATAAGAATCTGGACTGATTAGATCAATATTGAGTCTAGCCAGATCGGTCACACCATGTTTTTCTGCTACCTCTTTGATAAAGATGAAAAGCAGACGACCAGTAGCTTCCGCATCGTAATTAGCCATGTGGTGGTGTTCAAGTGCTACACCAAAACGCTTGGTCAAAGGTCCCAAACCATGACGTTTATACTCAGGATAGAGGTTTCTAGCAAACTCCAGCGTATCGATAACTGGCTGGCTAATCTTAGGCAGACCATGACGCTCATAGTTGGCATTCATAAATCCAACGTCAAAGGTAGCATTGTGAGCAACTAAGACTGTATCCTTGCAAAATTCTTGGAATTCTTGCAAAACTTGTTCCAGTGGTTTAGCATTTTTGACATGATCATCTGTAATTCCTGTCAACTCAGTAGTAAAGGCTGATAATGGATGCCCGGGATTGATAAATTCATCAAATTCGGCAATAACATTCCCCTTGTACATCTTAGAGGCCGCAACCTGAATCAAATCATTATAGATAGCTGAAAGTCCCGTCGTTTCCACGTCAAAAACCACGTAGGTTGCTTCTGACAAGTCCATCTCCACTTCGTTATAAACGATTGGAACACGGTCCTCCACAATATTGGCTTCCATTCCATAGATCAGCTGGATTCCAGCTTTCTTGGCCGCCTTATAGCCGTGTGGGAAAGATTGAACATTTCCATGGTCCGTAATGGCAACCGCCTTGTGTCCCCACTTAGCAGCTGTCTCAACGATCTCCTCTACCTCTGGTAGAGCATCCATAGTCGACATATTTGTATGAGCATGAAACTCAACCCGACGCTCACCTTCTGGCATCAAATCCTTCCGCTCATAGTGAACAACTTCCTGCACATCCTGCACGTTCATGGTCAAATCACGTGTGAAGTTATTCATCTCCACATTCCCACGAACTCGAAGCCAAGAATTCTTCTTAATGATGTCAAACTTCTGAGCCTCTTCTTCATTCTTAACCCATTTTTGCATTGAAAAACTTGAAGTGTAGTCTGTCATTTTAAAGTTAATCAAAACGCGACCAGTTCTGGTCACCTTATGCTCCACATCAAAAACGACCCCTTCAAAGACCAGGCGATTTTCCTCAGTCGTCACGTCGATCATCTGGGTAACTTCAGCCTTATCTAGTTTAGGCTTGGTCGCAGCCCTTTTAGCCTGAAAATCAAAGACTGGCTTCTCTTCTACTGGAGGAGGAGCCATTTGTTCCAGTTGCTCCATAGCCCGAAGTGCTTCCTCATTGGCAGCCTGAACGATTTGTTCATTCTCCGTATGGAAGGCTTCCTCCTGCTCTTGTGTAAGAGCATCATTCTTTTCTATCTGGCAAACAAAGACCGGGAAACCAAATTTTTCAAGTTGCTTTGCCAAATTAGGAAGATGATTCTTCTTAAAGTGCTCCTTATCAATCGCCTCTGAACCTTCAATAATGAGTTGATTTCCTTCCGCACGGACGTTTAAATTCTGGTAAAGAGATTTAAACCCCTGACTTGCACATGGACCTTCAGAAAAAGCCTCCTTATAGTAGACCTGCAAGAGTTCATTAGAGAATTCTTGAGAAAGAGCCTTGATTTCAAAAACAGCTCGATTCCCTGTCTTAGAAAATTCTTCACTAAGCCCTTTCTTTAACTCCAAAAAGATTTCAATCGGTAAAATATTAGAAAATACAAAATGAAATTCCCAAATCTTACTAATTTTATGAACCACAACACGCTCAATTCTGGCATCAACAAGAGCAGGATTCTGTCTCAATTGTTCAGAGATTCCTAGTTGATTCATTAAAATTTCAAACTTACTTGACATTCATTTTCCTCACATTATTCTCTTACTATTTTACCATAATTAAAGAAAATATATGACTAGTACCATTCCTTAAACACTGCTAGTTTACCCAAATTTGTTCAGTAAACAAAAAAGAAGACTCTCAGAATCTCCTTAGTAAATAAAAAAAGATACCCTTAAGTATCCTCGTAATCAATCGGGAAGACAGGATTCGAACCTGCGACACCTTGGTCCCAAACCAAGTACTCTA
>ERZ772927.327-NODE-327-length-22338-cov-357.225_pt1 | contig 22338 bp, 18 predicted proteins | sample MGYA00512115_ERZ772927 | MGnify/ENA primary metagenome ERZ772927 (study PRJEB29015, sample SAMEA2737924) | human oral metagenome | biome: human oral; feature: human-associated habitat; material: dental | place: China | collected 2013 ... | reverse complement strand
GGCGCTCTGGCCCAGATCGCGGCCGCCGCCGAGCAGGCTCACAAGGACAGCCAGCAGGAGGGGCAGGAGTCTCATGAGGATCAGGGGGCCGTTGAGGCCCCGGAGGCCGGCGTGAGTGACACCGCCGACGCTGCGGCGCAGACCGCGGAGAACGGGCAGCCCGCCGATGGCCAGGATGCTTCGGATGTCCCGGTCGAGGACAAGCCGGTCAAGAGCCGGTCGAGGAAGGCGGCTGACAAGAAGCCGGCGAAGAAGTCCAGTGAGAAGAAGAGCGACAAGGCGGACAAGAAGTCGGGGAGGAAGACCGGCAAGAAGGCCGAGAAGAAGGCTGCCGCGACCTCCGAGGACCCCGCTGAGCCGCAGCCCGGCGAGGCGCCGTCTGAGCCGGCCGAGGACAAGCCGGCGAGGAGGACACGACGGCGGGCCACGGCCAAGAGCGCCGCGCCCTCACCGGAGAATTCTTCAGACACCCCGGAGGAGTCGGCCTGACGACGTCTCCGTGCCCAAGAACACAGGGGGCGGGGCGGATCGGAGGTTGGTGCTGGCGACATGATCGCCTAGAGTTATCTGCCGGTGCTTCTTGCGCCATTGCCCAGACAGGGCCCTCCCGGCGAGGCCGATCCCGGTCTTGCAGCGAGTGAGAGCCTTTCGAAGAATCTACAGAGATGAGCATTCAAGTGGTCTACGCGATCGTCAAGGCCGGCGGCCGTCAGGAGAAGGTCTCCGTCGGCGACGTCGTGGTTGTCGACAAGCTTGCTGGTGAGATCGGCGACGAGGTCACCCTCGCCCCCGTCATGCTGGTGGACGGCGACAAGGTGACCACCTCTGCCGCCGATCTGGCCAAGTCCTCCGTCACCGCCGAGATCATCGGCGACGAGAAGGGCCCCAAGATCAACATCCTCAAGTTCAAGAACAAGACCGGCTTCCGCAAGCGCCAGGGCCACCGCGCTCAGCTGACGGCCGTCAAGGTCACCGCCATCAAGTGACCGCCCCGGCGTCAGCCAGTACGCGGGCATCCTGAACGCACACGCTCGAGAAGAAAGAAGCCTTCAACCATGGCACACAAGAAGGGTCTTGGTTCCTCCCGTAACGGCCGCGACTCCAACGCGCAGCGCCTCGGCGTCAAGCGCTTCGGCGGCCAGTTCGTCAAGGCCGGCGAGATCATCGTCCGCCAGCGCGGCACCCACTTCCACCCGGGCCGTAACGTCGGCCGCGGCAACGACGACACCCTGTTCGCCACCGCCGCCGGTAACGTCGAGTTCGGCACCTTCCGCGGTCGCCGGGTCGTCAACGTCGTGCTCCCCGAGGCCTGAGCCCCGAGCACATCACCACGTCGCGAGAGGGCGGACGGCACCTGCCGTCCGCCCTCTCGCGCTATCCCGGACTCACAGGAGACCCCATGCCCAGCTTCATTGACCGAGTGGTCCTCCACGTGGCCGGCGGCGACGGCGGCAACGGTTGCACCTCCGTGCACCGTGAGAAGTTCAAGCCCCTGGCCGGGCCCGACGGCGGCGACGGCGGTCATGGCGGTGACGTCGTCCTGACGGTCGACCCCCGGGTGACGACCCTGCTGAGCTACCACCGCTCCCCGCACCAGCGGGCCGGCAACGGCACCCCCGGCATGGGGGACTGGCGCCGCGGTACCGACGGCAAGAACCTCGTCCTGCCCGTTCCCGAGGGCACCGTCGTCAAGGACTCGCGCGGTCAGGTCATCGCCGACCTCGTGGGGGAGGGCACCAGCGTCGTCGTCGCCCAGGGCGGCACCGGCGGACGCGGCAACTTCTCCCTGGCCTCCTCCAAGCGCAAGGCCCCCGGCTTCCACCTCCTGGGAGAGCCCGGTCAGGCCCAGGACATCACCTTGGAGCTCAAGACCATTGCCGACGTCGCCCTGGTGGGCTACCCCAGCGCCGGCAAGTCCTCCCTCATCGCCGCCATGAGCGCCGCCCGCCCCAAGATCGCCGACTACCCCTTCACGACCCTCGTCCCCAACCTCGGGGTCGTCGAGGCCGGCGACGTGCGCTACACCATCGCCGACGTCCCCGGACTCATCCCCGGAGCTTCCCAGGGCAAAGGTCTGGGACTTGACTTCCTGCGGCACATCGAGCGCTGCGCCGTCATCGTCCACGTCCTGGACTGCGCCACCCTCGAGCCGGGGCGCGACCCCCTCTCCGACCTGGACACCATTGAGGCCGAGCTCGCGGCCTACTCCGAGCGCCTCGGCGAGCAGGAGGACGACCCCTCCCTCACCGGCCGGGTCCCCCTCATGGAGCGCCCCCGCATCGTGGTGCTCAACAAGGTCGATGTCCCCGACGCCGCCGAGCTCGCCGAGTTCGTGCGCGCCGACATCGAGGCCCGGGGACTGCCTGTCCACATCATCTCCGCGGTCGCGCACACGGGGCTGCGCCCCCTGTCCTTTGCCCTGGCCAGTGAGGTCGAGCGGGCCCGGAAGGTCGCTCCGGCCACGTCCCAGCGTGACGGCGAGCCCGGTGCGACTGACGGTTCGGGTGAGTCGCGCCCCGTCATCCGGCCCGCGGCGGTCGGGCGCCGGGAGAAGGAGAGCGTCGCCCAGGTGCGTCTGCTGGCCCATCCCAGCGAGGGGCAGGTCTACCAGGTCCGCGGGCAGCGCCCCGAGCGCTGGGTGCGTCAGACCGACTTCACCAATGACGAGGCCGTCGGCTACCTCGCCGACCGCCTGGCCGCGGCCGGGGTCGAGGACGAGCTTGTCAAGGCCGGCGCCCACGCTGGCGACACCGTCCTCATCGGCGAGGTCGATGGGGGAGTGCTCTTCACCTGGGAGCCCACGATGACCACCGGCCCCGAGCTGCTGGGCGCCAGAGGCACCGACCTGCGCCTGGAGACCAGTCGGCGTCGGACCAACGTGGAGCGGCGCAGCCAGTACCACGAGATGATGGATGCCAAGGAGGCCGCGCGCCAGCAGCTGCGCGACGAGGCCGCCGATGGCCTGTGGACCGATGCCGCCTCCTGGCACGGGGACGACGAGGACTGAGGCGCGAACCCATGACTCCAGCAGCAACCGGTGCCGGCTCCGGCGGCGGGCAGAAGCGCCCGGAACGCCTGCCTGAGGGTGCCCGCGTGGTGGTCAAGGTCGGCTCCTCCTCCCTGACGCGCGCCGACGGCGGGCTCGATCTCAACCGCATCGATATCCTCGCCGGCCTCATCGCCGGTATGCGCAGTCGCGGCCACGACGTCGTCCTGGTCTCCTCCGGGGCCGTCGCCTCAGGGCTGGTGCCCCTGGGGCTGAGCCGGCGCCCCGACGAGCTCAGCCTCCTGCAGGCGGCCGCCTCCGTGGGACAGGGGCGGCTCGCCGCCCGCTGGGAGACCGCGATGAGCGCCTACGGACTGGTGACTGCCCAGGTTCTCCTGACCGCCCACGACGTCGCCATCCGCAGCCACTACCGCACGGTGCGCGCCACCTTCGACTCCCTGCTCTCACTGGGAGCCGTCCCCATCATCAACGAGAACGACGCGGTGGCCACCAGCGAGTTCAGCCTCGGCGACAACGACCGCCTCGCCGCCCTCGTGGCCCACCTGGTGACCGCCGACGTCCTGGTGCTGCTCACCGACGTCGACGGCCTGTGGACCGCGCGCCCCGGAACCCCCGGCGCCACGCCCATCCGCCACGTGCGCTCCTCGGCGGACCTGGCTGGGGTCAGTGTCTCCGGGCGCGGTTCCTTCGTGGGAACCGGCGGCATGACCACCAAGCTCCAGGCCGCCACCATCGCCTGCGCCTCGGGCACCACCACCCTCATCGCCCGGGCCGACGACGCCGCAGGGCTCCTGGGCCAGGAACAGGTTCTCACCGACCTGGGCACCTGGTTCGAGCCCACCGGTCCCCACCGCCCCAGCCGCCGGCTGTGGATGGCCCACGCCTCCCAGCCCGACGGGCGCGTTCTCATCGACGCCGGGGCGGCCCGGGCCCTGACCGTGGGGAAGAAGTCGCTCCTGCTGCCGGGCCTGACCGGCCTCGACGGCGACTTCGAGTCGGGTTCCGTCGTCGACGTCGTCGGCCCCGAGGGCGTCCTGGCCCGGGGGATATGCCGCTACGCCGCAGCCGAGCTGCGCGAGGTCCTGGCGGCCCGGGCCGAGGGCGCCCCCGCCCCCGACCACGTGGCTCCCGTGATCCACCGCGACGATCTGGCCGAGCTGCCCCGCATCGCCGGGGTCTGAGGACACCAGCGGCCTCGTCTTCTAAGGTGTCCCCATGAACGACGTTGAGGCCCATGAGCTCGTCACCGCAACCGCCCGCTCCGCCCGCGTGGCGCAACGGAGCCTGGCCAGGGCCCCACGCGCTGTCAAGGACGCCGCCCTGGAGGCCATGGCCCACAGCCTCACCGAGCACGGCGAAGCGATCCTCGCGGCCAACGCCGCCGACCTGGAGCGCGGACGCCAAGGCGGGATGAAGCCCGGCCTCCTCGACCGCCTGGCCCTGGACAGTGGGCGGCTGTCGGCCATCGCCGACTCCCTGCGCGAGGTGGCCGCCCTGCCCGACCCCGTGGGCCAGGTCGTTGACGGCTCGGTCATGCCCAACGGGTTGCGTGTGCGCCGGGTCCGGGTGCCACTGGGCGTCGTCGGCATGATCTACGAGGCCCGCCCCAACGTCACCGTCGACACCGCCGCCCTGGCCGTCAAGTCCGGCAACGCCATCATCCTGCGCGGGGGCAGTGCCGCCCAGGACTCCAACGCCGCCATCGTCGCGGCCTTGCGCAGCGCCCTGGAGGCGCAGGGACTGCCCACAGATCTCGTCACCAGCGTCGATGCCGCCGGTCGGGACGGGGCCCGCGCCCTCATGCGCGCCCACGGCCTGGTCGACGCCCTGGTGCCGCGGGGAGGGGCCGGGCTCATCCGCACCGTCGTCGAGCAGTCCACCGTCCCCGTCATCGAGACCGGATCGGGCAACTGCCACGTCTACGTCGACGCCAGCGCCGATCTGGAGGCCGCGGTGGACATCATCGTCAACGCCAAGACCCAGCGCGTCGGCGTGTGCAACGCCGCCGAGACGCTCCTGGTCCACGCCGACGTCGCCGCCACCTACCTGCCGGCTGCCGCCCGCGCCCTGTGGGACAAGGACACCGTCCTGCACGCCGACCCCACCGCCCACCGGATCCTGACCGAGGCTGTGACGACCGCTGGACGTGATGTCCTCCTGACCCAGGCCACTGAGGCCGACTGGGACACCGAGTACGGCTCGTTGGACCTGGCCGTGCGCGTCGTGAAGAGCCTGGAGGAGGCCATCGACCACATCCGCGCCCACACCACCGGACACACCGAGGCGGTCCTCGCCCAGGACGTGAGCGTCATCAATGACTTCATCGCCGGCATGGACTCGGCGGCCGTCATGGTCAACGCCTCGACCCGCTTCACCGACGGCGGACAGCTGGGGCTGGGAGCCGAGCTGGGCATCTCCACCCAGAAGCTCCACGCCCGCGGCCCCATGGGATTGAGCGAGCTGACGACGACGACCTGGATCGTCGAGGGAGACGGCCACATCCGTCCCTGAGCTCGCACGTCTGCGAGTGATGCTGGGGCGCCGCAGAGTTGCGCCGACTGCAAGAAGCCTGCGGATCAGCTCTGTCACTCCCCGGCGCCGTGCTCCGGTGCTTTGTCCTCTTATTCATGTTACGGTCGACAAAAGTCGGGCAGGTCCCGTCAAGCCAGAGCCGGGGAGAAGGGGGACGCTGGAATGGCGAGTCTGCTGCATCGTTTCGGACGTGGCCGCGTCGTGGCCACCACCGTTGTCATCGTGACCGCGGGTCTCCTGCTCGCAGTCACCCGCATGGTCTTCTCCCACCCCGCCGAGTCCGCGAAGGAACCGGGAATCGTCCTGACGGCAACCCCACGGGTCACCTCGTCCCAGTCCTCTGTGACGGCCACGCAGAGCTCGACTGCCGGCGGCGGTGCCGGCTCCACCCGGCACGAGCCCAGCGGCTCCGAGGCGGACTCCTCGACCTCATCGGACTCCTCGACGCAGGGGCACGCGCCTCAGGCGGTGGAGCCCGACCCGCCTGTCGCCGTCGACCATGGCCATCGCCAGCCGGCCCCCGCCGCTCCGGCTGCCCCGGCCGGGACCGCCGCACCGGCCGCTCCCGGACGCACCGGGGTGGACGATGATGACGACGACAAGAAGCCGGCCAGGAACGGTGTGAAGGAAGCCGATGACGACGACCGCGACATCGATGACTGAGCGGACGACTGACGAGAGGGCCGGCGTCGCGGATCAGATGAGCCGGTAGCCCATGCCGCGCACGGTCTCCACCCGCTGCCTTCCCAGCTTGTTGCGCAGGTAGGAGACATAGACCTCCACCACGTTGGAGCCGGGGTCGAAGTCCAGCCCCCACACGGCGCTCAGCAGCTGCTCGCGGCTGAGGACCTGACCGGGGTGGCGCATGAAGGTCTCGGCCAGGGCGAACTCCCTGGCGGAGAGCTCCACGGTCCTGCCCTCCAGTGTCAGGGTGCGGGTGCGCAGGTCCAGAACCATGTCGCGGTGGGTCAGGCGCATCTGGTCAGGGCCGGTGGCATCCGGGCGCAGCCGTACCCGAATGCGGGCCAGGAGCTCTTCGAAGGAGAAGGGCTTGGGCATGTAGTCGTCCGCGCCGCCCTCCAGACCGGCGACGCGATCGGCCACCGAGGAGCGCGCCGTGAGCATGATGACCGGCGTTCCCACTCCTTGGCCGCGTAGCTGCTGGAGCACCTCGAAGCCGTCGATGTCGGGCAGGCCCACATCCAGGATGATGAGGTCGAAGTCCTCCTGGACCGCCAGGGCCACGGCCTGCCCGCCCTCGGCGGTGGTGTGGGGGGTGAACCCGGCCGCCTTGAGGCCCTTGGTGAGGAAGGCGACGATGCGGGGCTCGTCCTCAACGATGAGGATGCGGCTCATGGTGAGTGACTCCTTCGGGAGGCTGTCGGGGGCTGAGCGGGGAGCGAGTCCCCGGCAGGTGTGAGGGCGTCGCCTCGGGAGGAGGCCACGGCGGTGGGGGGCCTGAGAGGGATCACCATGGTGAACACCGATCCTCGGCCCACCTCAGAGAGTATGTCCAGCCTCCCGCCGTGCGCTGCGACGATCGTCTCGACGATACTGAGCCCCAGTCCCGTTCCGGAGGCGAGCTTCTGAGCGCCGGCGGTGCGCTTGAAGCGCTGGCGCACCAGGTCGATGTCCTCGGGGGCGATCCCGATGCCCTCGTCCCTGACCCACATCTGCAGGTGGCCGTCGCGAACGGCCGAGCCCAGGGACACGGTGGAGCAGTGCTCGGAGTATCTCACCGCGTTGGCCACCAGCTGGAGCCAGGCCTGGGTGATCCGGGTGGGGTCGACCATGGCCCGGGTGAAGGCCGCCGACTCCATCTTCCAGCGGCGCTCACCCAGGGCGAGGGACTTGTCGAAGACCAGCTCGGTCAGCTCGGCGACATCCGTGTCCACTGGGGTGACGAAGTCGCTCTGGACGCTCTTGGCCAGCAGGATCAGGTCGCCCACGAGCATTCCCATCCGGTCGAGCTCGTCAAGGGCCAGCAGCTGGGTCTGGCGCACGTCCTCTGGGTCGGCGGGGTCGGTGAGCTCGAGGTGACCGCGGACCACGGCGATCGGGGTGCGCAGCTCGTGGCCGACGTCGTCGAGCAGGTTGCGCTGGGCCTCCACCGAGGTCTGGACCCGGTCGAGCATCCGGTTGACGGCCGCGGCCAGGGCCGTCAGGTCATCCCGGCCCTTGACCGGTACCCGGGTGGTCAGGTCCTCCTCGCCGATGGACTCGGTGGCTCGGCGCAGCTGCTCGATGGGGCGCAGGAGCCGCTCGACGGCGAACCAGGCCAGACCCGTCACCAGGGCGACGGTGAACACGGCCGCCGCCGCGTAGAAGGCCATGGTGCGCCGGAGCTGGGACTCGGCGACCTTGAGGTCGATGACGTGCACGAGTGCGCCGCGCTGGGCGCCGCCCTGCAACGGGACAACGAGGACCCGGTAGCTCGAGGTGGGGGTGCGCACCGTCTCGATGACGGACTCCGAGGCGGCGGCCTGGGAGGAGACCCGAGTGAGCAGTTCCTTGTCCTGCTCGGGGCGGAAGGAGACGTTGTCTGCGGAGACCCAGGTCAGCTTCGTACTGGCATCGGTGCCCACGAAGCCGAGCTCGGCCTCACCGCGCCCCTCGGCAGTGCGCTGGATGTGGGTGCGAAGAACCGCGGAGACGTCCTCCAGGGGCTGACCGCTGGAGGGGTCCTGCCTGTCGGCGGCCAGCTGGCGGATCCGGTCGCGGCTGTGCTCGAGCCGGTTGGTGGCATCGGCCGACACGCTGGAGACCCCCAGCGCCCACACGATCGCCCCGCACGTGACCAGCGCGATGCCGGCCACCAGCACGATCGCCCACATGACGCGGGTTCCGATGGTGACGGTACGAGTGGGCAGCAGTGAGGTCACCTCGCCATTGTGCCCCGATCCACTGGGCTCCGCCCCATGGATCCGGGCATGGGCGGAGCCGGGAGCGGCCCGATTCAGCGTCCCACTCCCGCGTAGGTCCACCCGGCCTCACGCCAGGTCACCGGGTCCAGGGCGTTGCGTCCGTCGATGATGACGCGCTCGGCGACGCCGGTGGCGGCCTCAACGGGGTCGAGGGCCACGAACTGGTCCCACTCGGTCAGCAGCAGGACGAGCTCGGCTCCCTTGAGTGCGGCGCGGGGATCGTCCTCCAAGGTGAGGTGGGGGTGGGAGCGGGCCACCACGGGCAGGGCCTGCGGGTCGCAGACCGTGACCTCGGCCCCGAGGTCGGCCAGACGGGAGGCGACGTCCAGGGCGGGGGAGTCGCGTACGTCGTCGCTCAGGGGTTTGAAGGCCGCCCCCAGAATGGTGATCGCCCGACCGGACAGGTCGCAGCCCACGTGGGTGCGGGCCAGCTCGACGATCCGGTCGCGCTGCTCGCGGTTGATGGAGTCGACCCGGCCCAGCAGGTCCGCCAGGTGCACGGCGCCGTGGAGGTCGGCGCTGGCCCGCAGCGCCCGGATGTCCTTGGGCAGGCAGCCTCCGCCGAAGCCGACGCCGGCCTGGAGGAATCGCCGACCGATGCGCGGGTCGTGGCCGATGGCGTCGGCCAGGACGGTGACGTCGGCCCCGGCGGTGTCGCACAGGTGGGCCATGGCGTTGATGAAGCTGATCTTGGTGGCCAGGAAGGAGTTCGCCGCGGTCTTGACCAGCTCGGCGGTGGGGTAGTCGGTGACGATCCGGGGGATGCCCTCCTCCAGCAGGTCCTGGTAGACGGCGTCGAGCACGGCCTGGGCCTCCTGGGCGTCGGCGGGATCGGCAGGGACCCCGTAGACGATGCGGTCGGGGTGGAGGGTGTCGGCCACGGCGAAGCCCTCGCGCAGGAACTCGGGGTTCCACAGCACCAGGGCGCGTCCTGCCAGGTGCTCGGCCACCTGCTGGGCGGTACCCACCGGGACGGTGGACTTGCCCACCACCAGGCTGCGCCCACCCTCGGGCAGGGCGTCGTGAAGCATGTCGACCACGCTCCACAGCTGGCTCAGGTCGGCCTCCCCGCCAGTGGTGGACTGCGGGGTCCCCACGGCGATGAAGTGGACGTCGGCCTCGGCCAGCTCGGCCGGCGTCGGCGTTGAGGTGAAGCGCAGGTCTCCCTGTTGGGCCCCGGTGACCAGCAGCTCGGGCAGCCCGGGCTCATAGAAGGGGGCGCGGCCCTGGGAGAGGGCCTCGACCTGCTCGGGTCGGGTATCGATCCCCAGGACGTGATGTCCCAGGTGGGCCATGGCAGCGGCATGGACGGCACCGAGGTATCCGCAGCCGATGACAGTGAGCTTAAGAGGGGTCATGAGTCGTTCCAATCGTTGGTGAGGTTCAGGGACATGAAGGGGGAGGCGTCTCCCAGGCAGTGGCGCACCCAGATCGGCAGCCACCGGTGGGCGGCGGGCCGGAAGGCGTGGACGAAGACGAGCCGCAGCGCTGAGGAGCGGTAGTAGGTCTCCAGGCGCTGCTCCGTCACGGGCAGTGCGCGGGCCAGGTCGTCGAGCAGTCCGCGGACCCGGGCGTGGGCCTCGGGGCCGATCCGGCCGCGAACCGCCATGAGATCCGCGTGGGCCCAGAGGTTGCCCAGGTCAAGGGCCGCCTCGGCCATGGCCGCGGTATCCAGGTCGAGCAGGGACAGGTCGGTTCCGTCCCACAGGAGCTGGCCGTCGTGGAGGTCGCGGTGGGTGATGACGTGCACCCCGCTCGCCTCTGTCAGGCTCAGGCAGGTGTCCACCACCTGCTCGTGCAGAAGATCCTGCTGGTCGATGAGGCCGCAGCGGCGGGCGGAGGCCAGCCAGCGCTGCAGCACCTGGGCCTCCTGACGCGGCCCGTGGACGGGCAGGTCCGCCTCACGATCGCCCAGGAGCGACCAGGCCTCCGTGAACCGCTTCCACCCGGGCAGGCCGGCGTCACCGAGCTCGTCGAGACTGCGGCCGGGAAGCAGGTCGAGATCGACGACGTCGTCCCCGTTGCCCAGGATCCTGGGCATTCGTAGGCCGGTGACCTGTAGCACCGAGGCGGCGGTCGTGTGGGCCCGCACCAGGGAGGCGGCCTTGTGGGGCCGCACCATCTTGCGGACCCGGGAGGCCTCCATCACGACGGCGCGGCGGCCGGCGCGGTGGACGACGAGTCTCCCGGTCAGCTGCGTGGACAGGGCCGGCAGGGCCGGGTCACTGGCGTAGGGCAGCAGGTCGGGGGCGTCCCCCACGGTGACGTGCCCGGCGCGCAGGCGGCCCCGGCCGTCGACGCACTCGATGCTCGCGCTCGCCGGCTCCGAGTCCCGGCCGGCGGGCCAGGCCCGTCGCAGTCCGGGGATGGTGCGCAGCGTGCTGAGCATGTCGGCCGCCTCTGTCGTCTGTGTCATCTCAGTCCTTGGTGTTGTGCTCGTCGTGTCCGTCATGCCCAGCTGGCCTCCTTCTCCGGCGACCGGGCGATGCGCTCGATGGCGGCCAGGTCCGCGCTGATGCGCTCACGCCAGGACGGGTGGGCCCGTCGCAGGGGGTCGGCCAGTCGCGCCAGCCGGGACAGTGCGATCGCCCACTCCAGCTCCTCGTCGCTCGGTACCAGCCGGTGCACGGCGTAACCCTCCAGCAGCGCATGCCGCTGACAGGACGGTGCCTCCGCCAGGTAGGAGCCCAGGTCCGTCGCCGCCGGCGCCAGGCGCACCCGGTCGAAGTCGGTCAGCCAGATCCGCCCGGTCGAGTACTCGTAGAGCACCTGGTCGGGGGAGGCATCACCGTGGGTGAGAACCGGTGTCCCGGGTAGGTGGAAGGGCAGCATGTCGCCCACCGCCCGCACCCGGCGTGCCAGCTCAGGGGCCAGGACATCGAGCAGACGAGCGTGGACCTCGGCCAGCTCCCGGGAGCCGGCAGGCTGATGCGGCAGCCGGTCGATGAGGTCCGCCGGCAGCTGCCCGGCGCAGGAGTGCAGCTCGGCCAGCAGAGTCCCCACGCGCCTGGTGGCCTCCTTCAGGCCCCGAGCGGAGGCCTCCCGGTCGGCGTCGTCCGCGTAGAAGTCAGCCAGGTTCGTGTCTCCGCACCACTGCTGCACGCTGAGACGGCCCTCGCACTGGGCCACGGCCTGTGAGTCGAGCAGACCGGGGACCGGGAGGAGCCCGGACAGGGTGCGGTGGACGTCGTCGGCAGGTCCCCCGCCGCCGGTTCGCAGCCGCAGAACCGTGGAGCCGTCCCGGAGGACCAGGCGCCGTGAGGGGTTGTAGCGCAGCACGTCCCGGGCCTCCCAGGTGCTCAGCACCCCCAGGTCCGTCACCTGTGCGAGAGGCTCAGCCAGCTTGGGGTCGGTGAGGACCGCACCGCACTGCAGCAGCAGGCCCTCGTCCAGGGACCGGGTGACGGGGGGCTGCAGCCCCAGGGAGGCGGCCAGGCGCTCGGCCTGAGCGGCCTTGGAGTGCGAGACCGGCCAGAGCAGACGGGCCCAGCCCGCGGTGAGCCCGGTGCTCCGGTCCGTCAGAGAGACCAGGACCGAGACCTCAGGCTTGATGCGCAGCCTGGCGGCCCGCACCGGGCGCTGAAGGAGCTCACTGAGCCGATCGGCGTCGAGGACCGCGGCGACGGCGTCGGCCGTGGTCATCGCTTCGATGAGCGAAGGAGTCATGATCCGCTCCCCACCAGGGTGAAGGAGTCCGCCAGGTGGCTGTTCGCCCACCGACAGAAGTCGGCCGAGGAGTCCATGAGGTCCTGAGGGCTGCCCTCCAGGTGGATGCGCCCGTCCTGGATCCACACCACCCGGTCGGCGCGCATGGCGGCCTGCGGGTCGTGGGTGACGGTCAGGGTCGTGCGCCCGGCCACCAGCTCATCGATCGCCTCCAGTACCGCCGACGTCGAGGCCGGATCCAGTCCGGTGGTCGCCTCATCCAGGATGACGATCGGCGAGTCACGCAGTAGCGCCCGAGCGATGGCGATGCGCTGGCGCTGGCCGCCGGAGAGGGTGCCTCCTCGCTCGCCCACGGTCGTGTCGTAGCCGCCGGGCATCTGGGTGATGAACTCGTGGGCGTGGGCCGCACGTGCGGCCGCCTCCACCTCCTCGTCGGAGGCATCGGGCCGGCCCAGACGGATGTTCTCCCGGATCGTGCCGGTCAGCAGCACCGCCTCCTGGTGCAGGACCGAGGCCTGCGAGCGCAGGAACCGCAGATCGAGCTCGTTCAGGCTGTGCCCGTCCAGGCTCACCGTGCCCGACGTCGGATCCAGGGCTCGCACCACCAGGGACACCAGGGTGGACTTGCCCGAGCCCGACGGCCCCACGAGGGCCACGTGCTCACCGGGTACCACCGTCAGGTTCACACCGTGCAGCACCGGGCGGTCCTCGTAGGCGGCGTGCACGTGGTCGAAGTGGATCATGCCGTGGACCCGGTCCAGCACGATGGCGTCAGCAGGGGAGACGATGTCGGGCTTGACCGCCATGAGGTCGGCTACCCGCTCACCCGAGGCCGTCGCCCGGGCGATGCGGCCGGTGTACTTGGCCATGTCCCGAAGCGGCTTCATGGTGGTGCGCAGGTAGGTCGTGAAGAGCACCAGATCCCCTGGGGACATGGCGCCGTTCAGGACCCGGATGCCCCCGCCGACCATGACCACGGCGGTGGCCACGCCGACGATGACGTCCGTGGAGCGCTCCAGGCGCGCGGCGATACGGCGCGAGCGCACCCCCTCACTGAGGGACACCGAGTTGGCGCCCGTGAAACGCTCATGCAGCAGCGGCTCCAGACCGTAGGCCTGGACCACCTTGATGGCGCCGAGCGCCTCCTGGGCGGTGTTGGCCAGGTTCCCCTCCGACTTGCGGCTGCGCAGGGAGGCTGCGGAGATCCGCCGCGAGTTGCCCGAGGAGGCGAGCATGAAGGCCGCCACCGCCAGGAGCACGATCATGGCCAGCAGCGGGTCCAGGAACACCATGACCACGACCATGACCAGCAGGGTCAAGGTGTTGGCGGCCATCGGCAGGCCGGCGGTGACAGCCACCTCCTGCATGCGGTTGACGTCGGCGATGAGTCGCTGAACCGTATCCGCGCTGCGGTTGCGGGCATGGAACTGCTGGGACAGGCCCTGGACGTGGTGGAAGGCCCGGCTGCGCAGGGAGGCCGCGGTGCGCGAGCCCACCAGGGCGAAGGCCACGGTGGCCAGGTAGTTGCACACCGCCCGCCCGGCCACGATCGCCAGCAGGGCGATACCGAGACCCACCAGGGAGGAGACCGTGGCGGGGGCGCTGCCCGTGTGGCGGCCCAGCGCCGCCACCAGTGAGTCGATGGTGACCTTCAGCGGCCAGGGCTCCAGCACCCGGAAGACCACCTCCGCCAGAAGCACCGCGGTGCCGCCGGCCATGAGGCGCCACTGCGGCGCGGCATCAGGGCCCACCAGCCGCAGGGTCTGTCGCATGGGGGAGCGGCGCATTCGACTGCGCCCGTGACGACGAGGAAGCGGAGCCATTACCGCACACCACCCTCAGCGACGCCGGCCAGCCCCAGGATCCGGGTGACGACCCGATTCCAGGAGTGACGCTCCTCAGCCAGAAGACGACCGTTACGCCCCATCCGGGCCCGCCGCTGGGGGGAGGCCGCCAGATCATCCAGGGCCGCGGCCAGTGCCGTGGGGTCCGAGGGCGCCACGAGCACGCCGTGGCGCTGCGAGCCCTCCTCAAGCAGCTGAGGGATCTGACCGACGCCGGAGGCCACGACCGCCAGCCCCGCGGCCAGGTACTCCAGGACCTTCATGGGGGAGAAGTACTGCTGCTCCAGACCCCCCAGATTCGGATAGGGAGCCACCCCGATCGCCGAACCCGCCATGTGAGTGGGAATCTCCTCAGGGGCGACCGCCCCACGGAAGTCCGCCTCCACCCCCAGGCGCTCGGCCTGCGCACGGAGCGTCTCCATCTCGGGTCCGTCGCCGATGATCCGCAGGCTCCACCGCTGACGCGCCAGGGCCGCCGCCGTGATGAGGTCGGCCACCCCGTGCCAGGGCTTGAGCGTCCCCACGAAGGTGACGACCACCCGCTCGGGGTCCGCCGGCTGAGGCTGAATACGGCGCACGCTCACACCGTTGGGAACCGTGTGGACCCTGGCGGCAACAGCCTCCGCGTCCGGCATATCGGCGGTGCGACGGCGAACCCAGTCGGCCACCGGGTCCGAGACGCACACCGTGACCCGCGCCGCCCCGACCTGACGGCGCAGCGCCTGCTCAGCGCCGGAGGCGTCCACCAGCGAGCGGTGACGACGCTGCTCGTCAATCAGTGGAGCGTTGACCTCCAGGACCCCCGGCACCTCGGTGGCCGCCGTGATGTCGGCCAGAGCCGTGGAGAACAGGGAGTAGCGCTCGTAAACCAGGTCAGCGCCGTCGGTGATGACCCGCGAGGCAATCCTCTGGGCGGCACGCACCTGCGCCTGCTCCCGCTCAGCGGGGGCGACCTCGGCGACCGCCTCCAGGTGCAGCTCGAGATCGGCCAGGTCGGCGGGCACGTGCTCGCCTGAGCGCAGGGCGTAGAGCACCACCTCGTGGCCGGCGGCCCGCAGCTCGCGAACGACCTCCTGAATGTGCACCGAGGCGCCCTTGGTTCCGAATACCGGGATGCCCGGGTCGCAGCAGATGTAGGCGATGCGCATCAGGCGGCTCCTTCCTGATCGGCCAGGCGCACGCCGGAAGCCGGGACGGGACCCGACTGCCAGGCGGCCAGCACCGCGGCCTGGGCCCGAGAGTCGAACTGCTCCTCAATCAGTGCCCGCGCACCGCGCGACAGCGCGACGATGTCCACCTCGCCCTGTGCGATCCTGCGCAGGGCCACGGCCAGCGAGGCCGGGTCACCCGGGGGAAGAAGAATCCCGGTGACGCCGTCGTGAACCACCTCCGGAAGTCCCGACACCGCCGTGGCCACCACCGGCGTCCCGCAGGCCATCGCCTCCAGGACCACCGTGGGCAGACCGTCGATATTGCCGTCGGCCGCCTCGATGCACGGCGCCGCGAACACGTCCGAGCGCGCCAGCAGCTCGCGCACCTCTGCCTGCGTGAGCGGACCCAGCAGACGGATCCTGTCGGCCAGTCCCAGGCGCTCGATCTGCTCGGTCAGGCGCTCGCGCTCATCGCCGTCACCGGCCAGCTCCACCTCGACATCGATCCCCGAGCTCACCAGGATCCTCACCGCCTCGACCAGATCGGCGAAGCCCTTCTTGGGCACCAGACGACCCACGGCGCACACCCGCAGCGGCTCTGCCCTCGTGGCGGACACCGGCTGCGGGGCACGGTAGGAGAAGCGATCCAGCTCCAGGGCGTTGTAACGCAGCGACACCGTGGCCCCCGTGCCCGCCAGCACAGTTCCCAGGTAGTCCTCGTTGTAACGGCTGATGGCGATGACCCGCTGGGCATCGGCGCAGATCCGGCGCAGCCACACCGGGTCCACCGACTCGTGGAAGATGTCCTTGGCATGGGTGGTCACGGTGTAGGGGATGCCGGTGAGGGCCGAGGCGATCCACGCCACCCGCCCCGCCAGAGACGCGAAGTGCGCGTGCAGGTGGGTGATGGAGTCCCGGCGTGCCTGACGCGCCAGCTCCACGCCCTGGGCCACCACGTCACCGGGCAGCTCGGCCAGGACCGGCATGATGGCGGCGAAGCGCTCGCGGTCCTCCTGGCGGGTCAGGCCCTCGGTGAGCTGGCTCCACAGGTCGATGGCCCGGTTCGGTCGGCCCACCCAGTTGACGCGGGCGGCGACCCGGGCGATCTCGGGGTGGAAGCGCGCATCCGTGGTGGGGCGCAGTGCATAGATGCTCAGGTCCTCGCCCTGGGCCTCGCGGGCCAGGATCTCGGTAACGATGAAGGTCTCCGAGAAGCGGGGGTAGACCTTGAGGACGTATCCGATACGGGGGGCGCCCTGGTGGGGCTGGTGGGTGTCGAGTGGGGGATTCATGCGGGGATCTCCATCCTGGTGAGGCTGGTGGCGTGGCTGGTGAGGTAGGTCGGGCTCGTGGTAGGAGCGTCATGTCGGTGGTCCATGAGCTCGGCGGCCAGCAGGGGGACCGTGGCCAGGCCGTCCAGACGCAGACGACGTCGCCCCGTCAGCTGGCGACGGGAGGCCTCCTGGTCGCCCAGCAGCTCGGAGAGCCGGTCCTCTAGCGCTGCGGCACTCAGATCCGTGACTCTCAGCAGGTCGACGGCGCCTGCCTTCTTCAGGCCGGAGGCCCGGATGAACTGCTCCAGGCGAGGCGTCTCGCGCGGGACGAGGAGGGCCGGGGTCTCGGAGGCGAGGATCTCGGTGACCGTGTTGTAGCCGGCCATCGCGATGACCGCAGCGGCCTGCTGGATGTGGCGACTCATGCCGGGCCAGGACCGGCGTACCACGGTGCGGGGACCGGCCGCCTGAGCGACCTGGTGGAACAGGGCGGCGTCGAGCTGGGGGCCGGTGACCACGACATGCCGGTAGCCGTCAGGGACGCGTACCTGCGCGGCGGCACGCAGCAGGTGGATGCCGTCGCAGCCGCCACCGGCGGTCGTCAGGATGAAGGGCTCGGGGTCCAGGGCGTTACCGGCCAGAGCGGGTGAGGCCTCGGAACCGTCCCTGGGCTCGGCGATGTCGCGACCGTGGGCGAGGTAACCGGTGTAGTGCATCCGCTCCTCCAGCGCAGGCGGGGCCTCGCCGGTGGCGCTCAGGTCGTGGACCGCGGCGTCCCCGTAGACCCAGACCTCGTCGATGAGCCGGCGCAGCGTGTCGGCCTCGCCGAGCTCATCCCATTCGCGCTGCACGGTTGCGGGGGTGTCCAGGACCTCGCGCAGACCGAGCACCACGCGCGCGCCGGGGTGAGTGCGGCGCAGGTGAGTCAGGGGCTCGCGCAGCTCCTGGTGCACCCCGTAGGCGTGTCGGTCGATGATGAGCAGATCCGGGGCGAAGGTGCCCAGGACGCCGTTCAGCAGAGCGCTACGGACCTCGCCCAGGTCCTCGTGGGTGATGCGCAGGCGCTGGGGCTGGTAGATGCCTTCGGACTTCTTGATCCCCGGCAGTACCAGCCAGTCGAAGCCATCGGGGAGGCGGTACTCCTGGCCCGGGGTCAAACCGGTGATGACCAGGCCGGTGACGTCACGGCCGGTGAGCCCCGGTAGTGCTCGGGCCAGGTGGTGGGCCAGAGCGAGGTTGCGGCGAAGGTGTCCCAACCCCTTGGCATCGTGGCTGTAGAGGGCCACGCGTAGGGGAGCGCTCGTCATGATCGTCTCTCTTCTCCCGGTGTCGGTTCTGGATCGTTCTGAAACGATCCTGACCGGCCAGAAGAAGATGACGATTAGGGGCGGATGAGAAAGCTCTCAGGTTTGTCGGATGCTAGACCAGTTGCACCTGGACTCCGGCTCGCCGCAGGGCCTCGACCTGGTCGGCGCAGGCGCCGTCGTCAGTGATGACCGTGTCGATCCCGGAGGTGGGGCAGATGAGGGCGAAAGCCGTCCTGCCGAGCTTGGAGCTGTCACACACGATGACGACGTGCTCGGCGGCCTCGACCAGTGCGGCGTTGATGGCCGCCTCCCCGTCGTGCTGGGCGTAGGCGCCTCGCTCATCGAGGCCCTCGACTCCCAGGAAGAGCGTGCCCACACTGATCGAGGGAAGGATGAGAGAGGCCAGAGGGCCGGTGAGCTCGAAGGACCGGGCTCGTGCGATCCCCCCGGTGACGACGACGCGCACGCACTGGCGCACGGCCATCTCGTTGGCGATGTTGACGGCATTGGTGACCAGGGTGACCGGCACCTCCGGATCGGTCAGCGCCGGCAGGAGCGCGATCTCGCGCGCCACCTCAGTGGTCGTGGTGCCGCCGTTGAGACCGATGGAGTCGCCCGGGTGCACCAGAGCGGCCGCCGCCTTGGCGATACGGGTCTTCTCATCGGCCATCTTGGAGGTGCGGTAGCGCAGAGGCGGCTCGGTGGAGGTGGGGTTGGCGATGGCTCCGCCACGGGTGCGGCTGACCAGCTGCTGGTCAGCCAGGTGGTCGAGGTCGCGTCGCGCGGTGGCCGCTGAGACCCCCAGCCGCGTGATGATGTCGTCGATATGGACGCTGCCCTCGTCCATGATGATGTCGAGGATGGCCGAATGGCGATCATGCCGAGACATCTCGATCCTCCTGGGGGTCAAAGGGGGTGGTGCGGGACGGAGAGGGAATGGGCTGGGAGGGGATGTACGGTTGATTTGTGCATCAACCACTTGCCGTATTCTAGTGACCGTGCGGCAGGTAGTCGGTGTACCGACGTCAGCATAGTTCAGGGATGTCCCCAGTTGCCTCCTGAGGGCGACACATCGCGATGTAAACCTTGCTACTGTCGTCGACATCAATCACGTCATTGTGTGGAGTGGTGGCCCCGTGGGCTCGCCATCCCGCCTCCGAGAACAGAGAAGATATGGGTTGTCCCGCTGACCTTGCCGAGCCCCTCCGCCGTGGGGAGGGCGTCGTCGCCATAGGGGTCGATGTCAGTGCCGACGCCGTCACCGCGGTTGTCGCTGATGGCCGGGGGAGTGTCATCTCCTCCGTGGAGCGGCCGGTTCCCAGGCAGTGCCGCGCAGACGCCGACCGGCTGGCCCAGGAGATCGGGAGCGCGATCCAGTCCTTGTGCGCGGGCCTCGCCGATGACCTCAGTGGTGAGGTGTCCGGGGCAGCGGCCCTCGTCGTCGGGGTCAGTGTGCCCGGTGTCGTCGACGAGAACGAGGGGCGTGTGCGCCGCAGCGAGACTCTTGGGTTGCAGGACGCCCCGTTGGCGAGTCTGGTGAGACGGTCGCTGTCGTCTCAGGCCTCCGGGTCACCCGGACTCTCCGGAGGCCTTGAGGTGAGGCTCTATCAGGATGCCGGTTGCGGCGCCTGGGCCGAGAGCCAGTGGGGCGCGGCCGGGAGGAACTGCCTCTATCTGGAGGTCGGTGAGCGGATCTCCTCCGCCGTCCTGCTGGGCGGAGCCCCGGTGCTCGGTGAGGGCTGGGCCGGTCAGGTCGGTCGGATCCTGGTTCCCGATCCGGACTGGAGCGGGGAGCGGGCCCGCCTGGAGGATGTCGCCTCCGTGTGCGCAATGGTCAGGCGGCACACCGCCGGCATGCTCGATGACTCTGCCGGCTCCTTCGGCTCCGCCGCGCCGGAGCCGGGCGGCTGCGAGGACGCTTCCGATGAGTCATTCGCCCAGTGCGCCACGGGGCTGGAGTCCCTCCTGGGCGCGATCGCCTCGGGGGACCGGGAGGCGCGCCGCGTCTGGGACACCGGCCTGGACTGCCTGGCTGAGCTCATCGCTCAGGGTGTGGGCCTGCTCGGCCCCCTCGACGTCGTCGTCAACTCCGAGCTGATGCGGGCGGACGAGGCTGCATTCCTGGAGCCTCTGCGAGGCCGGGTGGCGGATCTCGTGGGCGACCTGCCGGCGCCGCGGCTGGTGGCGGCCCGGCTCGGGGCGACCGCGCCGGCGCTGGGGGCGGCGGGGCGCGCACTGGCCGACTGGAAGTAGCCTGACAGCAGCCCGAATGCCGCCTCGCGTCTCTGCGCCCTTGGCTGATAACTCGCTTATGGCGTTGCGGAGACCCACAATGGGGGCAGGCCGTGGCAGTATGTTCGCCAACTGCAGTTGTCCAAGCCGGTTGAGGAGAACCAAACGTGTCCCCCAGGAGAGAAGCGAGGCGCAGCGCGTGACCCTGTCTGCTCGTCCGCTTCGCATCGGCATCATGGGTGGAACCTTTGATCCGATCCACCATGGGCACCTGGTCGCAGCCAGTGAGGTGCAGAACGTCTTCGCTCTCGACGAGGTCATCTTCGTGCCCACCTGGGCCCAGCCCTTCAAGAAGGAGCGCAAGGTCTCCCCGGCTGAGCACCGGTACCTCATGACGGTGATCGCCACGGCCTCCAACCCGAGGTTCACGGTCTCCCGGGTCGATATCGACCGGGGTGGGACGACCTACACGATCGACACCCTTCATGACATCGCGGCCGAGTACCCGGGCGCGGAGCTGTACTTCATCACTGGAGCCGACGCGCTGGCGCAGATCCTCACCTGGAAGGACAGTGAGGAGATCTTCGACCTGGCTCATCTGGTGGGGGTGACGCGTCCCGGGCACGTCCTCAGTGACTCCGGGGTTCCCCGTGACCGGATCTCGCTGGTCGAGGTGCCGGCCATGGCGATCTCGTCGACTGACTGCCGCCAGCGGGTCGGGGAGGGGTCTCCGGTGTGGTACCTGGTCCCTGACGGTGTCGTGCAGTACATACGCAAGTACGGGCTCTATCGTATGGCCTTGCGGCCGGCGTCGGCGACGTCGATGACGGCGAGAGTGGCCCGCGAGCAGTCCCTGAGGAAGGAGAACGACGGTGAGCACTGAGCAGACCGGCGTCAATGCCCCCACGTCCGAGGAGCCGACGCCAGATGAGCACGCTCCACGCGGTAGTCGTCGTGCGATCCGGCAGGCGGAGCGCGCCGCGGAGCGCGAGGCGATCCTGACCGGTCAGCAGCCGCTCCTGACCCGGCGTGAGATGCGGCGTCTGCGCGAGGAGGCCAAGGCGCTCAGGGCTGCCGTCGAGGCGGGCGAGATCACCCCTGAGCAGGCGCAGGCGCTCCAGGACCCTCTTGCCGATCCTGCGTCGGTCACCTCCCGTTCCTCCGCCACCTCCGGTGACGAGGCCGAGTCCGGGCCGGGGGAGCCGGCCGAGCCCACCGCCCTGGACGGGGGTGACTATCTCGAGCAGGGCGGGCAGAACCCGCCCCTGAGCATGTCCGTCCCCGAGGGGCCGGCCGCCTCTGCTCCGAGCTGGCGCTCGCTGTCGGCGGCCGAGGCCGTGGCGATCTCCGAGATCGAGACGGGCCTGATGGAGGCCGTCGACCTGCCGGTGGCCACCCTTGACTACGACGCTCACTGGGCCGCGAACGCCAGCTCCGAGCCGGCGCCGGTCCCCACCCGCTTCTCACTCAAGGACCGTCTTGAAGGTGGCTCCGTCTCCGAGGCGGACGAACCGGAGAGCCCACAGGACAATGAGTCTCAGGGCGCCGTCGAGGTGAGCGGTGACGCTGAGACCGAGGAGCCCGCCACCAGCCCCTACGACTACCGGGAGGGTCTCGAGCCGCTGGCCCAGGACGACGGGGGCGCCTCCTCACAGTCCTCCTCGGCGGTCGAGGCCGTGAGCGCCGCCTCCGCTGTTCCCGCCGTCTCCGCAACCGCCCCCGGCGCTGCCGACGTCGCCGCCTACGGGCAGGCTGGGGCCACGCGGAGCGCCGAGCCCTCCCGCAGCGGGGTCAGCGCCGGCTCGGCGTCCTCCGCCGGCTCGGTGCGCCGACCCATCGTGCGGATTCCGGCCGCTGCTCAGGGTGTGCGCACCGTGAACGCCTCCACGGGAGAGCTCAGCTCGGTCCAGCCCGTGGACAGCTCGCCGTCCGCCCAGGAGGCCGCCGACGTGCAGGACGTCTACGGCGCCCCCTCCATCGAGGAACCGATGGTGCAGGACGACGCCGAGGTCGAGGTCGACATTGAGGCGCAGACCATGGTGGTGTCGACGTCGGCACCCTCGACTCAGGGGGCACAGGACTCCGAGTTCGGTGCGCCCGGGGCCCCGCAGTGGAGGTCGCTGCATCAGCCCCCGCAGGCGGGTAGCTTCCAGGAGGCGATCGTCGACGGGACGGCAGAGACCGCAGCCGTCTCCGGCGAGGCCGTCAGCCCCTACGCCTTCTACAGCGACGAGGTCGAGAACGGCAATGGTCCGATGGGGGCCTCCGAGTGGGACTCCGTGGCGGCTCCGGCTGCCGAGGTCCCTGAGGAGCCTTACCTGGCTCCCGTCAACGAGGTGACCGGAAGGGTTCCCACCCCGGATCACGTCCTGCCGATGGAGCAGCCCGGCGCCTCCTCGCG
>ERZ772927.323-NODE-323-length-22631-cov-347.199_pt1 | contig 22631 bp, 17 predicted proteins | sample MGYA00512115_ERZ772927 | MGnify/ENA primary metagenome ERZ772927 (study PRJEB29015, sample SAMEA2737924) | human oral metagenome | biome: human oral; feature: human-associated habitat; material: dental | place: China | collected 2013 ... | reverse complement strand
ACGGACTCGGGCACCTCGCGGCTGCGCATGTGCTTGACTCGGAGCGTGCCCAGCCGCGTGCCCGATTCCGCCGCCCAGGTGCAGAGTCCAACGCGCCTGCCCCGGACCCGTTGACTCTCAGTGGTCCAGGCTGGCCCTCAACGCCGACGTCTTCTTCATGGCAACGCAGTACGCGCTGTCTGTGAAGAAGGCGTCGGTGTTTGATGTGGCTGCCTTGAAGGCGCTGGGACAAAGTCGATGAAGGCCTGAGCCGCCGGACTGGGGTTGAACGAGCCCCAGGCGACATACTCCACCCGGACGGGGCCATCACTGACGGCGACGCATGCGCATCCGGGCACCTCACGGGCCACGCTGGGAGCGATCAGCGCCACCCCCAGCCCCTGATGCACCAGGTCCGTCAACAGCTCGGCAGTGGTCACCTCGAAGCTCACCTCGCGGCGGAGTCCCGCCTCCTGAAAGGCCAGATCCGACTGCTCGCGTCCTGATGATCCTGCTGGAAAGTCCACGAAGGGCTCGTCGGCAAGATCCTCAAGGTGGAGTCGACGTCGCTTCGCCAGCTGATGCTCGGACGGCAGTACCGCCACCAACCGTTCCCTGGTGAGCTCCCGCATGCGAACGTCCTGAGGTATGACAGCCTCAGCCAACCCGAGGAAGGCCGCATCGAGACGTCCATCTGCGATCCGGTGCAGGAACGCATCACTTCCACCGCTGCGCACATGCACCCGAACATCGGGGTGCCGGCGATGGAACTGGCCCAGGACAGCAGCAACATCCACTGCGGTCACCGTTGGAATCACCCCGATCGTCAGAGTCCCCCTCACCTCGCCCTGCGCAGCCGCGGCCTCGACCTTGGCGCGATCGGCTGCCTGCAGGCACAGCCGAGCCTGCTCCAGAAAGGCCTCCCCAGCGGGTGTCACCTTCACCTTGCGGCTCGTGCGTGCAAACAGCGTCAGCCCCAGCTCGCTCTCCAGAGACTTGATCTGCCGGCTCAAGGCGGACTGCACCACGAAGCATCGCTCAGCCGCACGCGTGAAGCTCTGCTCCTCAGCGATGGCAAGGGCGTAACGCATCTGCTGCAGTTCCATGACATCAATCCTATGTGGGCATCGCTGCCATCACATCTATGTCATCGACAGATCAATGCATGGTGGGCAGGCTGAGGCCATGACGACGATGCAGAGCGCTCAACCGGCCGGGCGCGGAAGAACCTTCTCCGACGCTCGCCGGAATGCCGGTTGGATCGCCCTGACGGCCCTGGCGCCAGCCGTCTGGGGAACGACCTACATCGTCACCACCCACGCCCTGCCCACGGGGCACCCGGTCTTCGCCGCGCTCATACGGACCCTTCCCGCGGGTGGCTTTGCCCTCCTCGCTGCTCGGCAGCTACCGCGCGGAACGTGGTGGTGGAAGAGCATCGTCCTCGGGGCCCTCAACATGGCCTGTTTCTTCCCCCTCCTCTTCGTCGCCGCGCAGCGCCTGCCCGGAGGCGTCGCCGCGACACTTGGGGCTGCGCAACCGATCATCATCGCGGGCCTCGCCGTCACCGTCCTTGGTGAGCGCTTGTCGGCATGGAGCCTGATGTGGGGCGTGGCCGGCGTTGTCGGTATCGCTCTCGTCGTCCTGGGGCCGCAGGCTCAGCTCAACACTCTCGGGGTGGCGGCCGGCTTGGGCGGAGCCGCCTCGATGGGCCTGGGAGTCGTGCTCACCAAACGGTGGGGCAGGCCCGACGGCGTCAGCGCCCTTGCCCTGGCCGGATGGCAGCTCACCGGAGGCGGCCTTCTGCTCATCGTGCCCGCCCTCATCATCGACGGCGTTCCGACCGGAATCGATACGGCGGCTGTGGCGGGATACGCCTGGCTCGGGCTCGTAGGAGGGCTTGCCGCCTACGTCCTGTGGTTCGAGGGTATCCGCAGGCTGCCGGTCACGCCGACGGCACTGCTGGGCCTGCTCTCACCTCTGAACGCGGCGCTCCTCGGACACGTCGTCGCCGATGAGGTACTCACGCCCTTCCAGTTCCTGGGGTTCGCGCTCGCTCTCACTGCGATGAGCGCAGGACAGCTCGCCCCGCACTCCTCCCGATCCTCCTCTTGAAAGGACCCCTCATGAGAATCACCGTCCTTGGTGCCACCGGCATGGCCGGGACCGCCGTCGTCAACGAGGCGCTCAGCCGCGGTCACGAGGTGACGGCCGTATCCCGGCGGCGGCGCCATCGGGCTGGCGCCCGCCTCACCTCATGCATGTTGGATGTCGCCGACGGCGAGAGTGTGGCCAGTCTCCTGCGCGACAGTGACGTGGCCGTCGTCGCACTGCGCCCGCCCACCGGTCACGAGAGCGACCTGGCCCAACTGACGACGGCCGTCCTGGACGCCGCCTCCAGGGGCCGAACGCCCCTGCTCATCATCGGGGGCGCGGCTGTGCTGAGCTCGCCCGGCAATCCCGGCACCCTCGCCATTGACGACCCCACCATTGTGCCGCCGGCCTGGAGAGACGTGGCCCAGGCAAGCCTCGATCAGTTCCGGGCGTGCCAGGCGCACAGCTACAAGGGCTGGGTCTATCTCAGCCCTCCGGCGATCTTCGCTCCAGGAGATGCCACCGGCTCCTACCACCGCGGAACCACCACGCTTCTGCGGGACGCCCGCGGGCAGTCCCGCATCAGCCCTGAGGACCTGGCTCTCGCCGTCGTCGACGAGCTGGAGCACCCCGGCGGCGAGCAGCACATCACCGTTGTCGCCGCGGACCCAGGGGACTTAGATCCAGGACGACAGGAACATGTGGGAGACCCAGAAGGAGCGTGAGACCGTCTGGCCGGTCCAGATCGGCCACCAGAAGGCCGTTGCCGCGCAGGCCAGGAGCGTGACCACGATGATGAGGCCGATGCCCTCGGTGCGGATCTGCCACGTGGGGGCCATCGTCCACTTCGCCAAGGAGGCCCACGACCTGCGGCGGCTAGCCAGCCGTGGCACCCCGCCGTCGGACCACGCCGGCTTGGTGGCGTCCCGCGACGTCGACGGGGCCGGGTAGCCGGTCAGCTCGTCGTAGCTGCGCGCCAGGGCCGCATCGGTCCGCGGGTCGCTGAAGGGGACGCCGGGTTCGAGGTCGTCGTCGACGTCGACCAGGCCCGGATTGATGCGGTAGATCCCGGGGTCGGTCTCCTCCACCGGCGGCGTCCACACGGGTGTGCGCGCGAACTGGGGACCGAATCCCAGGAATCTGGCGCCCATGCCGCGCCACGGTCGGATGCCCGGGCCGATCTGCCGCCTGAGGAGAGCCTCCAACTGGGTGTCGGCGCTCGCCGAGCCCGGCAGCGGTGGCAGTAGCCCGGAGGCCATGCCCAGCGCCAGCACGAGGACGAGCACAACGCAGGGCACGAAGGCCACCGTGTAGAAGGTGAAGATGGTGCGATCCCGGTACTGGAACCAGGGCACGTACAGGCCCAGGTAGCCGATGAGCGGCACCCAGGCCCGCCAGTCGCGGTTCTTGACCCCGATGATGACCACGGCCACCAGCGCCACCACGGCCGACCACCAGATGACGATGTTCCCGATCGAGGTGATGGCCTGAATGCAGTCCCCACCCCCGCAGGTCTGCGGCACCTGAGCCTTGTCCTCCCAGAAGAAGGAGGTCGGGCGGGTCTGCAGCAGCCAGCCCGAGGGCTTCGACTGGTACGTGTGCGGGGCGTCCAGGCCCACGTGGAACTCGTACATCTGCTGGTGGTAGGCGATGAAGTCGTTGATCTTCTCGAACACCGAGTTGTCGACGTAACCGGACAGCCAGGGGGCGGGAACCGGCAGCCCCTGCTTGATCTGCTCGGCCGTCCAGCCGTGCTTGAAGGCACCCAGGTGGGTGAACCAGGACCACCAGCAGCCGACGTAGACCACGATGACCACCGGAATCGCCTGCAGGAAGTCGCTCACGCCCTGGGCGACCGTGCCCTCCAGGAACCAGGCCCGTGCGCGCACTCGCCGTAGCGCCAGAGTGTCCCAGGTGACGACGGCGATGCCGCACACCGCGACGAGGTAGAGACCCGACCACTTGATGGAGCAGGTCAGCCCCAGCGCGATGCCGGCGGCCAGCAGCCAGGGACGGATGGTGGCGTGCGGGGCGCGCGCCCCGGGCGTGGTCCCCGCCATCTTGCGGGCCAGTCGCGCCCGCGACCACTCCCGGTCGCGGACCAGGCAGTACAGGGACAAGGTGGCGAAGAAGCCGATGAACACGTCCAGCAGCCCGATGCGGGACTCGGTCAGGGCCACGCCGTCGATCGCCAGGAGCAGTCCGGCCAGGCCCGCCAGCAGCGGTGAGCGCGTCAGGCGCATCGTCAGGCGCGCCAGCAGCATCACCGTGAGGATCCCGGCGACGGCCGGCATGAACCGCCAACCGAAGGGCGACTCCGGCCCGAAGATCTCCATGCCGGCGCCGATGAGCCACTTGCCCAGCTGCGGGTGGACGACGTAGGCGGCGCTGTCGGTGAGCTTGGAGAAGTCCCCCATGGCGAAGGCCGCGTCAGCCGAGCCGGCCTTGTCGTCCCACGCGGCCTCATAGCCCAGGTGCCACAGGGAGTAGGCGTCCTTGACGTAGTAGATCTCATCGAACATGAGTGTCTTGGGGTGGTTCAGTCCGATGAGGCGCAGCAGGGCGGCGATGACGCCGACGACGCCGGTGATGATCCACCCGCGGGCCCTCACGCCGAGGGGCATCACGGCACCCACCGGGCCCAGCCCGAGCATGGTGCGCAGCTCGGCCTCGGTGCGCTCGGCGGCGGGCTCGGTGTCGCGCTCGGCGATGACCGGCTCGGCGACGGCGGCCTCGACCGGCGCGGGGCTCGTGGCCTCGTCCCGCGCCGGGGCGGCTTCCTGTGCTCGTTCCTGCTCCGCGTCCGGGCCGGGGGAACCGTCGCGGGACTGCTCGGGGGACTGTTCGGGAGACAGCGCGCTCGGAGTCGTCACACCCCGAGTGTAGGCGGAGGCTACATCGAGGGCGCACCGACATACTGTGTCCTATGACTGAGAGCAGCCCGCCCCCACCTGCCGCCGCCGACGACGTCGCCGCCGCCGATGCTCCCGCCGCCCACAGCCCGGACCTGCGCGGCGGGACGATCACCCTGGCCGCCACCCCGATCGGCAATGTCTCCGACGCCTCACTGCGTCTGCGTCGCGCCCTGGAGCAGGCCGACCTCATCGCCGCCGAGGACACCCGCCGGCTGCGGTCCCTGGCCCAGCGCCTCGACGTCGAGCCCCGAGGGCGCGTCATCGCCTTCCACGAGCACAACGAGCGCGAGCGCGCCGCCGAGCTGCTCGAGGCCGCCCGCGCCGGCCTGCGCGTCCTGGTCGTCTCCGACGCCGGCATGCCCTCGGTCTCCGACCCCGGGTACCGGCTCGTCCAGGCGGCGGTGCGCGAACAGGTGCCCGTCACGGTCGCACCGGGCCCCTCAGCGGTGCTGACCGCCCTGGCCCTGTCCGGACTGGCCTCCGACCGCTTCTGCTTCGAGGGATTCCTGCCGCGCAGGCCGGGGGAGCGGCGCCGGGCCCTGGAGTCCCTGGCCACCCAGGAGCGCACCATGATCTTCCTGGAGTCCCCCCGCCGCGTCCACGACTCCCTGGTCGCCATGGCCGAGGCTCTCGGCGCCGAACGCCCCGCGGCACTGTGCCGGGAGCTGACCAAGACCCATGAGCAGGTGCTGCGGGCCCCCTTGGCCGAGCTGGCACGGGCCACGGCCGACGGCGTCCTGGGGGAGGTGGTCCTCGTGGTCGCCGGAGCCGAGCCTGTCGCCGCCAGCCCCGAGGCCGCCGCGCACAAGGCCCTGGTGCTGGCCGAGGCCGGCATGCGCCTCAAGGCGGCCGCGGCCCAGGCGGCCGGTGAGGCCGGTCTGCGCCCCAACGAGGTCTACCGCGTGTCCCTGGAGCTGCGTGACACCGCAAACTGAACCGACCGGGCTCCTGGCGGGGCCGATCCCGCTATGGTCGGGTCATGAACACCGAGCACCGCACCGGTTCCCAGGCCCCCGCTCGGCGGGCCCTCATCATCGTCGACGTCCAGCCCACCTTCTGCGAAGGAGGCGCCCTGCCGGTGACCGGCGGCAACGCCGTCGCCGAGCGCATCGCCGCCCACCTGTCCTCCCACCGGGGGGACTACGACCTGGTGGTCACCACCCAGGACTGGCACATCGACCCCGGTGATCACTTCTCCAGTGAACCCGACTTCATCGACACCTGGCCCGTTCACGGCGTGGCCGACTCCGCCGAGGCTCAGATCCACCCTGCCCTGAGCGCCCTGGAGGCCGACGCCGCCGTGAAGAAGGGCCAGTACGCCGCTGCCTACTCCGGCTTCGAGGGCGTTGACGAGGACGGGCGCAGCCTGGCCGACATCCTCAGCGCCGCTGGAATCGAGGCCGTTGACGTCGTCGGCCTGGCCGAGTCCCACTGCGTCAAGGACACCGCCCTGGACGCGGTCCGGCAGGGCTACCGGGTGCGGGTCCTGACCGATCTGACCGAACCGGTCAGCCCCGAGCTGGGGCGCGCCGCCCGCGCCGACATGAGTGCTGCCGGCATCGAGCTGGTGCCCTCCCACTGAAGGACCGCCCGCACCGGCCACCGGGGCCGGTCGCCGGGGTCGGGCCCCGGATCGCCCCGAACACCATGGGTGCCCTCACCGATTGCCTCGGTGAGGGCACCCATGCGTTGCCAGAGGTGGGCTACTGGGCCGGCCAGCCGCCGGGCTGCTGGTACGGGCCCGGCTGCCCGGGCTGAGCCTGCTGCTGCCCCTGCTGCACGGGCTGGGTGAACACCGAGGGCTGTGCGGGCTGAGCCTGCTGCTGCGCAGGTTGCTGAGCCGATTGCTGACCCGTCCACCCGAACTGGGCGGTCGGGGCCACCTGCGAGTACTGGGGCTGGGCTCCCGCCCCCGCAGCCGAAGCCGCGTAGGGGGCCTGCTGGGGGGCCGGCTCCGGCTGCTGGTACTGGGGCTGCTGGGCGTACTGCGCCGCCTGCGGCTGCTGGTCGGACTGCCAGGCCCCCTGGGTGTAGACGGTCGGGGTCCCGGGCGCTGCGCCGGCCGTTGTGCTGAAGGCCTCACCCGTCGCCGCCGGAGCGCTACCGGCGGCGGCCAGCTTGGAGCGCCAGGCCATGCCGCCGGCGCCCATCGCCAGACCCACGACCGCCATGATGATCGCGCCGACGGCCCCGAACAGTGACAGCAGGGTGGCCGTCGCCGACGAGGGGGCGATGATCTCACCGACGGAGACCCCCGCAGTGCTATTGCAGTCAACGGTGTAGGCGCCCGACTTCTTGGAGGAGAAGGTCGAGAAGAGCTTGCCGCCCTTGACCTTCGTGGACGACGAGCTGGACTTCGTGTCGACGTCGTCGCCATCAGGAGAGGTCACCGAGCAGTCCGGCGCGTCGTCGCCGTCGCTGTAGAACAGCCCGTAGGTGCTGCCCTTGTCCAGCTCCACCGTGGCGGCCTGGTCATCCGGCAGGTTGGTGACGGTGGCGTTGAACTGGCCGCGGGTGACCGCCGAGCCGATTCCGCCGATGATGGCGATGAGGAGGATGGCCAGGCCGGCCACCGCCAAGGCCGTCGGGGCGGCCAGGCTCTTGGACGTCGCCGGCTGGCTCGCGGCACCTGAGTAACCGCCTTGAGGCGTCTGGAATGGTGCGGCCGGCGGGTACTGCGAAGACTGAGCGCCGGCGAGAGCCGGGTCGTAGCCGTTGGCCGACCAGCCGGCTGGGCTCGCTGGGTACTGGGAGCCGGGGTACTGGGACATAACTGGCCTTTCTGGTCCATCGTGTCCGTGTGAGAGGCGCGTGGGAACACATCATGACGGCGTGCACGGCAGCATGGTGATGCCGGAAGCCCGCAGCGCACCCGAGACCTCACAGGAGGCGTCGATATGTCGGAACAATTACCGGGCGGGAGCCGCACGACTCGGACAGACTACCGGGTGGCGGTGCACCCCCGCAGGCCGTGGACCAGATCCGTGGCCCTGGACTGAAGCGGCCGCGGAACCCGATAGGCTGACCTCCATGACCCACATCCTGTCCGCAGTCGCCTGGCCGTACGCCAACGGCCCGCGTCACATCGGCCACGTCGCCGGCTTCGGTGTTCCCTCTGACGTCTTCTCACGCTACATGCGCATGGCCGGTCATGACGTCCTCATGGTCTCGGGCACCGATGAGCACGGCACCCCGATCCTCGTCGCCGCCGACGAGGAGGGCCTCAGCGCCCGTGAGCTCGCCGACCGCAACAACCGGCTCATCGTCGAGGACCTCGTGGCCCTGGGTTTGTCCTACGACCTGTTCACCCGCACCACCGCCGGCAACCACTACCACGTGGTCCAGGACATGTTCACCACCGTGCGGGACAACGGCTACATGGTCCAGCAGGTGACCCGCTCGGCGATCTCCCCCTCCACCGGGCGCACCTTGCCTGACCGCTACATCGAGGGCACCTGCCCGATCTGCGGCGCCGAGGGTGCCCGCGGGGACCAGTGCGACACCTGCGGCAACCAGCTCGACCCCACTGACCTCATCAGCCCGCGCTCGCGGATCAACGGCGAGACCCCCGAGTTCGTGGAGACCACCCACTGGTTCCTGGACCTGCCCGCCCTGGCTCAGGCCCTGGGCGCCTGGCTCGACGAGCGTGAGGCCTCCGGCACCTGGCGGCCCAACGTCATCAAGTTCTCCCAGAACCTCCTGGGGGACATCCGTCCGCGCGCCATGACCCGGGACATCGACTGGGGCATCCCGGTGCCCGGCTGGGAGGACCAGCCCACCAAGCGCCTCTACGTCTGGTTCGACGCCGTCATCGGCTACCTGTCCGCCTCCGTGGAGTGGGCGCGCCGCAGTGGCGACCCCGAGGCGTGGCGCGCCTGGTGGAACGACCCCCAGGCCCTGTCCTACTACTTCATGGGCAAGGACAACATCGTCTTCCACTCCCAGATCTGGCCCGCCGAGCTCCTGGGCTACAACGGCCAGGGCGCGGCCGGCGGCGAGCCCGGGCGCCTGGGCGTGCTCAACCTGCCCACCGAGGTCGTCTCCAGCGAGTTCCTCACCATGGAGGGCAAGAAGTTCTCCTCCTCCCACGGCATCGTCATCTACGTGCGCGACTTCCTCGAGCGCTACCAGGCCGACGCCCTGCGCTACTTCATCTGCGCGGCCGGCCCGGAGACCGCGGACGCGGACTTCACCTGGGCGGAGTTCGTGCGGCGCACCAACGGCGAGCTCGTGGCCGGCTGGGGCAACCTGGTCAACCGCACCGCCTCCATGATCCACAAGCGCTTCGGGCAGATCCCCGAGCCCGCCGAGCTGGAGGACATCGACCGGGCCCTGCTCGACGCCGTCGAGGCCGGCTTCGCCTCCGTGGGCGACCTCATCTCCCAGCACCGCCAGAAAGCCGCCCTGGGGGAGGCGATGCGCCTGGTCGGCGAGGCCAACAAGTACGTCGCCGACACCCAGCCCTTCAAGCTCAAGGGCGAGGACCCCGCCACCCAGGCCCGCCTGGCCACGGTCCTGCACACACTGGCCCAGGCGGTCACCGACCTCAACCTCATGCTCTCGCCCTTCCTGCCGCACGCCGCCAACGACGTCGACCGGGTCCTGGGCGGGTCCGGCCGGATCGCCCCGATGCCCCGCATCGAGGAGGTCGCCGAGCTCGACCCCGAGCACCTGCCCGAGGCCTTCGACGGCCGCACCGGCTACCCGATCATCACCGGCGACTACCAGGACGCCCCCACCTGGGGACGCCACCCGGTGACCGTCGGCACCCCCGTGGCCAAGCCGACCCCGGTGTTCACCAAGCTGGACGAGTCGATCGTCGAGGCCGAGCTGGCCCGTTACGCCGGCTCCGTGCCCGACGACGTCACCGGCTCCTGAGGGCGCATGGGCTCGAGGAAGCGAGACCGCTCCTGGCCGCCGGCCGACGCCGTCGCCCCCCTGGCGGCCCCGGTCACCGACAACCACACGCACCTGCCGGTCGCGGCGGACGCCGGCGGCCCCGGCTCCGAGGCGCCGCTGAGTGCCGCCGAGCTGGTCGAGCGCGCCGCCGCCGTGGGCGTGACCCGCGTGGTGACCTCCGCCTGCGAGGTCACCACCTGGCAGGAGAGCCTGGCCCTGGCCCGAGAGCTGCCTGGCGTGCGTGTGGCCCTGGCCGTGCACCCCAACGAGGCCGTCCTCCACGCCGGGGTGCGCGAGACCGGCCCCGACGGGCTCGCGCCTCGGGCTCAGGAGCATCATGCCGAGCCGCTCGAGGAGGTCATGGTTCGCCTGGAGGAGACGCTCAGGGCGAACGCCGACGTCGTCGTCGCCGTCGGGGAGAGCGGCCTGGATTTCTTCCGCACCGGTGAAAAGGGGGCCGTCGCCCAGCGCGAGGCCTTCCGGGCGCACATCGCCCTGGCCAAGGACCTCGACCTGCCCCTGCAGATCCACGACCGTGACGCGCACGCCGCCTGCGTGGAGGTCCTCGAGGCCGATGGCGCCCCCGCTCGCACCGTCTTCCACTGCTTCTCAGGCGGGCCGCAGCTGGCCGCCGCCTGCGCCGAGCACGGCTGGTACGCCTCCATCGCCGGCCCGCTGACCTACCCGGCCAACGACACCCTGCGGGAGGCAGTCGCCGCCCTGCCCGAGGCGCTGCTCCTGGTGGAGACCGACGCCCCCTACCTCCCGCCCAAGCGCTGGCGCGGCCGCCCCAACGCCTCCTACCTGCTGGGTGACACGGTCCGCTTCCTGGCTGAGCAGCGGGGCCTGAGTGAGGAAGACCTCTGCCGGCGTCTGCAGGCCGCCACCGAGGCGGTCTACGGGGCCTGGTGATTGCCGCCGGTCGGCCGAGGACCGACGGGAACCGCCCGGGGTTCAGACCTATGGATCCTGACGTCCTGCGGGGAGGATGCCCGCCATCGGAGGGAAAGGAAAAGACCCCGCGGCGGTCCCGGTACGGCCGATTTTGTCCGGACGTTGCCTCCCAGGTTGCCACCGTTTGTCCAGGGGTGTCCCAGGTGGGAGACAGGTTGGAATCAGGGCCTGTCTGCACGGTTCCATCACAAGCCCACAGGGTGTGAGCAGGTGCATTGGCACGCCCCTGGGTCATCGGTTACGGTGACACGCAGTCGTCAAAACGAAGGAAGTTCTATCGTGGGTCGTCACTCCCAGACCAGCTCCCTGAGTACTACACTCGCCGGCCTCGGGTCCTTGGCCTCCAAGAAGCGGGCCGACTCGGCAAGCCACGGCCGTCGTCGCGCCGAGGGGCCTGCCAAGACCTCCCTGACCCCCATGCTCTTCAAGGCGGGGGGTGCTGCTGCGGCCTTCTCCCTGGCGGTCTCCGGTGCCGCCTACGCGGCCATCTCCGCGGGGGATGACGAGGGGAGTTCCTCCTCGGGCGGTTCCTTCGGGCTGATCGGTGGCGAGTCGGACGGGCAGGCCAAGGCGGCTGCCACCCCGAAGGCCGGTTCCGGCAAGATCGCCAGCGCCCAGACCTCCACCACCACCGTCGACGAGCCGCAGGTTCACAGCACGGTGAAGAAGGAGACCGACTCTCTGCCCAAGGGTGAGACCAAGGTTGAGACCGCCGGCGTTGACGGTCTCGTGCGCACCACCTACGAGGTCACCACCCAGGACGGCAAGGAGGTCTCCCGCACCCCGGTCGCGCAGGTCGTCGTCACCAAGAAGGTGGACGAGGTCGTCCTGGTGGGTACTGGGGAGCAGCAGGATCAGCAGGCGCAGCAGGAGGCCGCCCAGCAGGCCCAGTCCGCCGGTGACGGGCAGGCCGCCCAGGCCAACGGGGGCAGTGAGGGCTCGAACAGCAGCACTCCGGCTCCTGCGGCCAACCCCGGCGCGGGGACCGACCCCGACAGCGCCAAGGCCATTGCCCGCTCCATGATGGCCAGCCACGGCTGGGGGGACTCCGAGTTCTCCTGCCTGGAGAGCCTGTGGACCCGTGAGTCCAGCTGGAACTACCAGGCCGAGAACGCCTCCTCGGGCGCCTACGGCATCCCTCAGGCGCTGCCCGGCACCAAGATGAGCGAGGTCGCCGACGACTGGGCCACCAACCCCAGCACCCAGATCACCTGGGGCCTGAACTACATCTCGGGCCGCTACGGCACCCCCTGCTCGGCCTGGGCCCACTCCGAGTCCGTCGGCTGGTACTGAGCCGAAGTAGTCGCCCGGAACGTCGTCGACGGCGCCCGTCTCCCAGCGAGACTGGCGCCGTCGCCATTGTCATGGGACGCAGGTCACGCAGGAGTGAGGTGGCTAATTGTCGCCGCCGTGAGGCTTCCACTACCGTGGCACTCGCCGTCAACTGGAAGGACGTCTCCCCATGACTCCCCTCGCCCGTTCCCACGCCCATGCCCTGCCGGAGGAGCCGCAGGCGCCGGTCTTGCAGGAGACGGCCCATGGGGAACACGGGCAACATGGGCAGCGCAGCATGCGCACCATCGCGCTGCGCGCCGGTGTGGCGGCCCTGGCCCTGTCAGTCGCGGTCTCCGGGGCCGCGTACGCCGCTGTCCGCGCGGGGGAGCCCTCACGCACCTCCGGTGTCGAGGCGGCCGCGAAGGGCACCGATGGCCTGGGGGCTGAAGGCGGTCGCAGCCGGGTCTCGGTCACGCCGAGCACCCAGAAGGTGACCACCGAGACGGTCGACGCCACCGACCCCCACGGCTCGGTCCAGCAGGAGAGCGGCGATCTGTCCGAAGGTGAGACCAAGGTGGCCACAGCCGGTGTCGACGGCGTCGTGCGCACCACCTACGAGGTCACCACCGTGGGCGGCAAGGAGGTGTCCCGCACTCCCGTCGCCCAGGTCGTCGTCACCCAGAAGGTCGATGAGGTCGTCCTGGTGGGCACCGGCGCGGCCAAGAAGCAGGAGAGCAAGCCGGATCAGTCTCAGGGACAGTCCCAGTCTCAGGGGCAGGCTCAGTCCCAGGGGCAGGGTCAGACTCAGGCACCCTCGGAGTCCTCCGGAGGCTCTGGTGGTTCGGCGTCCGGCGGCAGCGCCGGCGCGTCCGGCGGCGGTGCCGGAGACGACGGCGTCTGGGCCCAGCTCGCCCAGTGCGAGTCCGGCGGCAAGCCAGAGACCAACACCGGCAACGGCTTTTACGGCATGTACCAGTTCACCCTGGAGACCTGGCAGTCCCTGGGCGGAACCGGCTACCCCCACGAGGCCGACGCCGCCACCCAGACCGCCATGGCCAAGAAGCTTCAGGCCCAGGCCGGCTGGGGTCAGTGGCCCGGCTGCGCCGACAAGCTTGGCCTGCGCTGAGCGGCCCGAGCCGCGTCCGGGGCGTCGCGCACGCTCCGGGGCTCGATCATCCCGATCATGCAGAGAGCATGCGGCATGTTCCCAGATATCTCACAGTGACAAAAGGCGGGCGCCGGTTACTGTGTCCCCATGACGTTGCCGGTCCCCGATTCACAGGTGCCCCCGGCAGGAGCCGCCCCCACCGACGGGCCCGACCCTGCAGGAGCCTGTGAGGCCACCTCCGAGCCCCCCGCCGATGCCGCCCTCGCGGAGCACCCCCACCCGGGCCCCCGGGATCCTCAGGATCATGGCGCCTCCCCGAGTTCCCGTGCCGCCGGCCTCCTGGGCCCCACGGAGGTCCGCGGCCTGTCCCAGGCGCTGGGCATCCGCCCCACCAAGACGCTGGGGCAGAACTTTGTCCACGACGCCGGCACGGTGCGCCGCATCGTCAAGAGCGCGGGCGTGCGCCCCCAGGACACGGTCCTGGAGATCGGGCCGGGCCTGGGCTCCCTGACCCTGGCCCTCCTGGAGACCGGGGCGCGAGTGATCGCCGTCGAGATCGACCCCGCCCTGGCCCGGGCACTGCCCGTCACCGTCGCCGACCGCATGCCGCAGGCCGCCGGCCGCCTGACGCTCATCCAGGCCGACGCGCTGAGTATCACCGGCCCGGACTCGCTGGGCGAGGCCGAGCCTCCGCCCACCCGCCTCGTGGCGAACCTGCCCTACAACGTGGCCGTCCCCGTCCTGCTCACCGCGCTGGAGGCCCTGCCCAGCCTGGAGAGCGTCACCGTCATGGTCCAGGCCGAGGTCGCCGGCCGCCTCGCCGCCGAACCCGGCTCGCGGACCTACGGGGTCCCCAGCGTCAAGGCCGCCTGGTACGCCGCGGCCCGCCGCACCCTGACCATCTCCCGCCACGTCTTCTGGCCCGTGCCCAACGTCGACTCCGCCCTCGTCGAGCTCGTGCGCCGTCGTCCCCCCACCACGCGCGCCACCCGCGAGCAGGTCTTCGCCGTGGTCGACGCCGCCTTCGCCCAGCGCCGCAAGACCCTGCGCAAGGCCCTGGCCAGGCTCGCCGGAGGGGCCGACGCCGCCGAGTCCGCCCTGCGCGCCGCCGGCATCGACCCGACGCGGCGCGGCGAGACCCTCGACATCACCGCCTTCGCCGCCCTGGCCGAGGTGCTGCAGCCCGTCGTCGCCGATGAGACCGCTGCGCCAACGCCTCCCACCTCACAGGAGCAGTCATGAGCCATCTGCGTGCCGTCCCCGACGGCCCCACCGGTCCGCGCGAGTCCACCGTGCCGCCCCGCAGCGGCTCGGCCAGCTCGGTGCGCGTCGAGGCCCCCGGCAAGGTCAACCTCTTCCTGTCCGTCGGCGCCCCCGGTCCCGACGGCTACCACCCGCTCACCACGGTCTTCCAGGCGGTCCGCCTCATCGAGACCGTCACCGCCCGCAGGCAGTCCGCCCAGGACCACGGCACCGTCACCCTCACCCTTGAGGAGCCCGACGCCGACGTACCGGTGGACGAATCCAACCTGGCCGTGCGGGCCGCCACGCTCCTGGCGCAGACCACCGGCGTCAGCGAGGGCGTCGACCTCCTGCTGCGCAAGCGCGTCCCCGTCGCCGGCGGGATGGCCGGAGGATCCGCCGACGCCGCCGCCGCCCTCGTGGCCTGCAACGCCCTGTGGGGCACGGGCCTGTCGCTGCCCGAGCTCTCCGCCCTGGCCGCGCGTCTGGGGGCCGACGTCCCCTTCCCCCTGACAGGGGCCACCGCCGTCGGGAGCGGCCGCGGCGACTTGGTCACCCCGATCATGACCCGGGGCGCCTACCACTGGGTCTTCGCCCTGGCCGAGGAGGGCCTGTCCACCCCGGCGGTCTTCCGGCGCTTCGATGAGCTGACCGGTGGCGGGCAGCCCGCCGTGCGCGACGTGCCCGAGGCCCTCACCGCCGCCCTACGCGCCGGGGACGCCCGCGCCCTGGCCGGCTCCCTCCACAACGACCTCCAGGCCGCCGCCCTCGACCTGCGCCCCGAGCTGGCCGAGGTCATCGCCGTGGCCGAGGAGGCCGGGGCCCTGCGTGCCATCGTCTCCGGCTCCGGCCCCACCATCGCCGCCCTCGTCGAGGACCCCGGCAGTGCCCAACGGGTCTCGCGCGCACTGAAGGCCTCGGGCCTGGTCGCCGAGGTCCTGCGCGCCGACGCCCCCGTGGCCGGCGCCCGGGTGGTGGGCTGATGGCGCACCTGCTCGGCGTGGAGAACCTGCGCCTGACGGTCGGCTCCCGCCTGCTCCTGGACGAGGTCACCCTGGGACTGGAGGACGGCACCCGCGTCGGCGTCCTGGGCCCCAACGGTGCCGGCAAGTCCACCTTCCTGGCGGCCCTGGCCGGTCGGCGCGAGCCCGACGGCGGCCGCGTCACCCGCACCGGCGGCGTGAGCGTGGCGGTCCTGAGCCAGGCCGACGACCTGCCGCCGGGCGCCACCGTGCGCACCGCCATCCACGGCCGGGCCCCCGAGCACGAGTGGGCCTCCGACCCGGCCGTGCGTGACATCCACGCCGGCCTCATCGCCGACCTTGACCTGTCCGCCGACGTCGCCACCCTCTCCGGGGGCCAGCGCCGCCGCGTCGCCCTGGCCGCCGTCCTCACCCGCCGCGCCGACGTCGTCATCCTCGACGAGCCCACCAACCACCTCGACGTCGAGGGCGTGGACTGGCTCGCCCGCCACCTGCGGGCCCGCTTCAACGGCCCGGGCGGCCGGGCCTCCGGCGCCCTGGTCACCGTCACCCACGACCGCTGGTTCCTGGACGCCATCTGCACCAACGTGTGGGAGGTCGTCCCCGGCATCGACCCCGGCGGCGGGCGCCCCCAGGTGGCCGGCCGCATCGAGACCTACGATGGCGGGTATGCCGCCTATGTCCTGGCTCGGGCCGAGCGCGCCCGCCAGGCCGCCGTGGCCGCCGTCAAGCGGGAGAACCTCCTGCGCAAGGAGCTGGCCTGGCTACGCCGCGGCGCCCCCGCCCGCACCTCCAAGCCCCGCTTCCGCATCGATGCCGCCGAGGCCCTCATCGCCGACGTGCCGCCCCCGCGCGACACCGTGGCCCTGACCGCCATGGCCACCGCCCGCCTGGGCAAGAAGGTCCTTGACCTCGAGGACGTCACCGTGCGCTACCCCGGGCCGCCCACCGACACCGGCGAGGCGACCCAGCGGGAGGTCCTGCGCCGGGTCACCTGGCGGCTCGCCCCCGGTGAGCGCGTCGGCGTCGTCGGCGTCAACGGAGCCGGCAAGACCACCCTGCTGCGCCTGCTCGAAGGCGCCCAGGAGCCCACTGAGGGCCGTGTCGCCCGCGGCAAGACCGTCCAGGTGGCCACCCTGTCCCAGTCCACCCACGAGCTCGACGCGCTCGCGGACCTGCGCGTCGTCGAGGCCGTGGCCATGGTGGGGGAGAGGGTCGTCGTCGGGGACAAGGAGATGACCGCGGCCCAGCTCGTCGAGCGCCTGGGCTTCACCCGTCAGCGGGCCTGGACCCGGGTGGGGGAGGTCAGCGGCGGGGAGCGCCGCCGGCTCCAGCTCCTGCGCCTGCTCATGACCGAGCCCAATGTGCTCCTGCTCGACGAGCCCACCAACGACCTGGACACCGACACCCTGGCCGCCGTCGAGGACATCCTCGACTCCTTCCCCGGCACCCTCGTGGTCGTCTCCCACGACCGCTACCTCCTGGAACGGGTGACCGACCACCAGGTGGCGCTGCTGGGCGACGGCAGTGTGCGCGATCTGCCCGGCGGGGTCGAGCAGTACCTCCAGATGCGCCGCGAGGCCATGGGCGGCGCCGGGAGCCCTCGAGCCTCAGCGGGCGCTGCGGCATCTGCGGCGACGCGGGCGGCAGCGGAGGCCTCTTCTGAGCGCAGTGCTTCCAGCGGGGCCCGTCGGCACGAGGCCCGCAAGGCCCTGGGGCGCATTGAGCGGAAGATGGAGCGGGCGGCTCAGTCGCTTGCCGCTCTGCACGCGCGCATGGAGGAGGTCTCGGCCGATCCGAACCGGGTGGGGGAGCTGGCCGAGCTCGGCCGTGAGCTCGTGGCCGCTGAGGCGACCCACGCCGATCTGGAGGAGCAGTGGCTCGAGGCGGCGGAGGCGCTGGAGGCCTGAGGGGCGGTGCCTCTGCGCCTTGGCGGGGCCTCGTCGCTGGAAGCGGTGGGGAGGGAACGGGGCTCGGGGAGAGGGATCGGGGAGGTCAGTGGCGACGTCGCTGCGCACGGACACCCGGGCCGTCTGCGCCGATCAGACGACGGGGGCGACCTGGCGGGCCAGCTCGACGAGATGATCCAAGTTGGGGGCGATGTCCTCAGCGGCGGCGCCCCACAGGCGCATGACCAGGTCCACCGGGACCGTGGGCAGTCCCGCCAGCCTCAGGACGACGACGCCCTGGGTGGGGCCGTTGGACTCGTAGAAGGCGGAGAACCCCACCATGTCCGGGCCCGGCCGCAGGCGCACCAGCTCGGCCTCGGGCAGGAGCGCGGCGACGATCTGGCGCTGGGTGGCGCGACGTCCCTCCTTGGAGCCGTCATCCTTGGCGATCTCCAGGCTGAGGTCGATGACGAAGGGCGGGTGGGCGACGTCGTCGATATGCATGAGGCGGGCGAAGCGGCCCTGGCGCTCCATGGCCTGCAGCTCGTTGAGCAGGGACTCCAGCTCGGAGCGCCACTGCGGCCCGGTCACTCCCAGGTGGGCGCTGCGGTGCCTGGCCTCCTCCCGCGCCCATCCCGGCGGTGGGAAGGGCGGGATGATCACCCATCGCTGGGGATCAGGAGTGACCGCGATCTGCACTGTGTGTTCCTTCCGAGACCTCGTCCGACTGCGAGGCAGTGGGCTGGGCGCCTACCATGTCTGTCCTATGAGGACCCGAGAGCGACATACGACAATTATGCCTGCATCCGCACGCCGACGTGTGGTCCGCGTGCTGGTGGATGCGGGGCTCATCATCGCACTGTGTGCCGTCACGGAGCGCTGCTGTGGAATCTTATTCGCTGTCGGGGCGGTTGTGCTGCTTATTGCTGTGATGACTGCCATGATGGCAATGACAGGCGCCACACCCGGCGGGCTGGTGACGGGGGTCCGGCTGCGGAGGGTGGCGGACACAAACGGTCCACCCGGACGCTCAGCGGTGATTTACGTCGCATTTTTGGGCCTCTCTTTGGTGGCAACCGCAGGTCTGGCCCCCCTGGTGTTGTGGATCCTCTCACTTTGGCGTGCTGAACAGCGCACCTGGTTCGACCGACTGGCCGGAACGGTTCTTCTCAGCGCCAGGCCGACCTCGGTGTCAGCCTGCTCCTTGGTGGTTGAGGGCTCAGTAATCCCTGTTCTGGGGCCGATTGTTCTCGGGCGTCGGCCGGCCCCGATCGAGTCCCACCCCGATGCGCAGCTCGTTGCGGTGCTCCGTTCGGAGGACTCCGTGTCCAAGACGCACGCCCTGTTCGTGCCCGCTTCGGATGGGGTACTCGTCACAGATCTGGGTTCGACGAACGGAACCCACATCGAGGACGAGGAGGGCGTTCACCGACTCTCACCCGGCCGACCGGAGTACGTGCACCGGGGACGGCAGGCATACTTGGGTGACGGTGTCTGTATCGTCCGTTGAGGAGAAAAATGATGACAAACAGCCCGAACAGCAGCGCGAACAACGAGGTCTGGTGGACCGAGGGTTCGTGGACAGGCGTGGTCACGCCACGTGCTGTGATGATCCTGCCCCCGTCGGTGCCGCAGGACCTCACCGAGCGCCTGTGGCGGCTGCTGCGCAGTGAGGAGGCCTCGCTGACGCGGGCCCTGGATGAGTTGGTGATGGGGATGGGCGGACGTCTGGGTGCGATCCCGGACTTCGTGCTCGCCGTCTCGGCGCCCGAGGACGTCTTCCACGTGGCGCTGCGCGGTGCCCCGCAGATGGAGGTCGACGGCAAGGCACTGGACGCCTCCGCGGTCACCACCTGGTTCGAGACGACGGTGACCGCCCCCAACTCGGTCATCGTCAGCGCGCCCGACGGCGCCGGACAGGTGCGCCGCCCGGCGGTCGACGCCGTCGTGAGCACCGGCCACCTGGTGCTGCGCGGATCGGAGAAGTCGAGCGGGACCCCGTCCCCCAGCCGTACATCGTCGAAGGGGTCCGGTGACTCCGACGACGATGACCCTGACCCGGCTGGTCCTGACTACTCCACCGCTTCTGCCGGCTCCGCCGGAACCCCCGCTGCTGCCGTGAGGACCTCTCGGTCCTCCCGTCGGGCATCGCGTCGCGCCTCGCGCCGTCAGTCCGCCTCGTCGGACCACTCGGAGCAGGACGACTCGTCTGAAGGGGCGCCTGCCGAGACCGCCGAATCCGCCGACGTCGTCGACGACCTCATCGAGATCGCGCAGGACAACGCCGAGCAGCAGGCCCTCGATGGTGCCGAGCTCGCCGCGTCCCTCGAGAGCGCCGAGGCCGCTGAAGCCGCCGGTCAGTCGGAGGACTCTGCTGAGGACTCCGATGCTGCTGAGGAGTCGGCCCTGATCGCCGACTCCGAGGGACCCGCTGACCTGCTGGCCGTCGTGGCCGGCATCTCCGAGGCCGCTGAGGCGACTGAGGTGACGCCGTCGCCAGAGCTGCCCGAGTCCTCAGAGACTCCCGACGAGACCCCGGAAGCCCAGACCCCTGAGGCCGCCGAGGCCGCCACTGAGTCCTCACCGGAGACCTCCGATGAGGATCTGCTGATCGCCCCCGTCTTCGATATCCCGGCCCTGCCGATCCCCTCCGCTCAGGAGGCAGAGGCCATGATCCCGCCCCCTCCGCCCCCGTCGAGCGAGGATCTTGAGGCTGCTGGTATCAAGGACGCTGCCGCCGAGGTCACCGAGGTCGCCCAGACCCCGGCCGACTTCGTGCCCGTTGAGGCCGCCGAGGCCGCCGTGGTCGCGGAGGCCACTGCTGTTGCCGAGGCCGCCGCGCAGGCGCACGCCGAGGAAGAGCCCGTACGCTCCGGGGACCACGACGGACAGACCATCAACAGTCTGCCCGAGGACCTCTCCCAGGAGTTGCGCGCCGAGCTGCTCAACCAGGGGCTCGGTCCCCTGGAGCCGAGCCAGTCGGCGGAGGTCGTCGACTCGCCCGGATCCGCGGCTGTGGATGCTGCAATGGTCGAGCTCGTGCAGCCCTCCGTCGGTGAGCCGGCGACTGCCGAGCTCGGTCGCGGGGACCACGACGGGCAGACCATTAACGGTCTGCCCGAGGACCTGGTCGGCGAGCTCGTCTCCCTCGTGGGAACCGGGCCCTCCAGCCCGGCGTCCCCGGTCTCGGCGAGCTCTCCCAGTGAACCCGACGCCATCCGGATCGTGCTGTCGGCGGTGTGCCCCCAGGGCCACCCCAACCCCACGAACTACACCGTGTGCCGCGTCTGCGGAGCTGAGCTCAACCGTCCGGCCAAGTCGGTGGCCTGCCCCCCTCTGGGGCGCGTGGTCACCTCCGGCGGCGATAGCATCGAGCTCAACCGTCCCCTCCTGGTGGGTCGCAACCCTGTGGCCGACGACATCAGCAGCGTCGCGGAGGTCCCCCTCCGTCCGCTGACTGTCGCCAGCCCCAACCAGCTCGTCTCCCGCAACCACATCCTCATCGATCTGGATGCGTGGAGCGTTCTGGCCCAGGACCTGGGCAACTGCAATGGCACCGTTCTCAACCGCCAGAACGAGGCGCCCGTGCGCCTGTCCTCGGCGAATCCGGTGCTCCTGCGCAGTGGAGACGTCCTCGACCTCGGCGATGGTCAAACCCTCGCCTTTGAGAACCTCCCCTGATGCTGGATCACAAGGGACCGCCTCCGGTCATCTCCGGGTTCACGTACCTGGAGAGACTCGGAGCGGGAGGCTACTCCACGGTCTACCTCTTCGAGCAGCACATGCCCCGCCGCGAGGTCGCGGTCAAGGTCATGAACGCTGACGTGGAGGACAAGACCGCCTCCCGCTTCGAGTCGGAGGCGAACCTCATGGCACGGGTCTCCTCCCACCCGGCCATCCTGTCCATCTACGGCGCGGGCGTCTCCGCCGACGGCCACCCCTTCCTGGTCATGGAGTACTGCCCGCCGCCGCAGCTGGGCGCCATCTTGCGCCAGGGTCCCCTCAATGTCGCTGAGACCCTGTCGACGGCGATTCAGATCGCCGGAGCGGTGGAGACCGCTCACCGGGCCGGCATCGTCCACCGGGACATCAAGCCCGCCAACATTCTGTTCACCACCTACCGCCGCCCGGTGCTCTCCGACTTCGGCATCTCCGCCATGAGTGGCCCGGAGGGGGCCGAGGAGCTGCGGGGGATGAGCGTGCCCTGGGCTCCCCCCGAGCAGCTGGTGGGGATGCGCTCGGCCAACCCCGCCTCCGACATCTACTCCCTGGGCGCGACCACCTTCGCGATGCTCACGGGGCGCAGCCCCTTCGAGACCGACGGCATCCCGGACGTCTACGAGCTCTCCCGCCGTATCGTCAAGGACCCCCTGCCGCCGCTGGGGCGTCAGGACGCCCCGCCGTCGTTGCACCGCGTGCTGTCGGTGGCGATGGACAAGAACCCGGACTCGCGCTACCCGACGGCGCTGGCCTTCGCCCGGGCGCTCCAGCAGGTCCAGGCCGAGCTCGACCTGCCCATCACGACGGTCGACCTGTTCCAGGAGCCGGACAAGGCCGCGAAGTCTGCCCGGCGCCCCAACCCCGACGAGGCCGACACCGCCACGAAGATGGGGGTCTTCAACCAGGTCGACGTCACCAGCGAGCACATCGCCATGCGGGTGGAGCCCGACAGTGAGGACAAGGGCTCGTCGTCGGACTCGGAGGCCGCTGAGTCGAGCCGCCCCAACCGCATGCGGGCCGTACTGACCGGTCTGCTGGTCGTGGCCATGGTCGCCGCCGTCGTCGCCGCGATCGTCGTCTCCCAGAACCAGGACAAGCAGAAGAAGCCCAACAACCCCATTGCCACGATCGCCCCGCAGCCCGACGCCAACCCCCTGCAGGCCTCAGTGCCCATGGTGGGCGATATCGTCGGCGAGGCACAGGGCGACGGCACGGTGAAGTTCAGCTGGGGTGAGCCGGAGACGAACTGGTCCGGCAGCTACCTCTACCGGGTCAAGCTGCCCGACGAGGAGACCGAGGTGGACTCCACCCGCACCAACGAGGTCACCGTCAACGCCCAGCCGGCGCGCACCTGCCTGGAGGTCACCGCGGTGCGCGCGGACGGTAAGGCCTCGCCGGCCAAGACCGCCTGCGTCGACACTCCCTGAGGTCGCCTCCCGAGGGCGATCACGCCCGAGACATCGTTGAAGTGAGCGCCGTCAAGACATAGCCACTGGGGCCCGCACTCCCGGACAGGAGTGCGGGCCCCAGCGCTTGAGGGAACCGGTGCGGAACTCAGACGACCTCCACCTTGAAG
>ERZ772927.321-NODE-321-length-22930-cov-8.17084_pt1 | contig 22930 bp, 9 predicted proteins | sample MGYA00512115_ERZ772927 | MGnify/ENA primary metagenome ERZ772927 (study PRJEB29015, sample SAMEA2737924) | human oral metagenome | biome: human oral; feature: human-associated habitat; material: dental | place: China | collected 2013 ... | reverse complement strand
TTTTGGCAAAAGAGTGCTTGAAATGCGTAGGAAAAGGCTACGTCGTCTAGCTCTATATGTATCCCAACTTATCGGGGTTGGGATACCCTTTTGTCCCTTTGAAAAATTAATCTAATTATACTTTAAAAGATTACCAGGCAAGGTAGTCTTTTTTATTTTTAAATACGATTACATAGACATTATACATCTATAATATATAATTATTTTTGTGGTACTAATAAATGTAACTGATAATTATTATTAGAAATATTATAATAATTAATTATCAGACTTTTCTAAAATTAATATAAAATATTGTGTGGTATAGATGAAATAAAGGGTAATTTATACAAAAAAACAAGATTTTTAAATGAATAATAAAAACCTTACTTAAAGGAGTAATGAAAATTGATATTTAACGAAAAATATAGTATAATATTAACGTTTAAAAATATATAAAAAAGATAGGAGAAAATTATTATGTTTAAAAATAAAAAATTAGCAATTTTAACAGGAGCTGTTTTAACATTAAACGGTCTTGTGTTAACCACTAATTTATCAGAACTTTCACATGTGGTACTAGCTGAAGAAGATGTCCCACCTGTTGATGAAGATATTCCTGATGCTCAACAGAAAAAATTAGTAAAAGATGCTAAAGATGCGATAGAATTTCTTGAGGAATTAAAAGCTGAAGGGGATAAGGATGTAGTTAAGGAAGCTATAGAACAAAATAAAGAAAAGCTAAACGGAATCTCGCACATAGCTCCAGAATACGCAGCTCAAAAAGCAGCTCTAGAAGCACGCTTGAAAAAAATTAATGACTGGTTAAATCCAGCGGCAGATGCAGGAGAAATCGAAAAAGAAGTAACGGAAACACAAGAGATAGACTTTGAGACAGTTAAAGAAGATGATCCGTTGTTGGAAGAAGGAAAAGAAGAAGAGAAAACACCTGGAGAAAAAGGTGAACTAACAATTACGTATAAAGCTAAGTTTAAAGATGGAAAAGAAGTTCCAGGGACACGCACTAAAGTAAAAGAAGAACGTACGAAAGAACCAGTGAATCGTGTAGTTCGTGTTGGAAAAATGAAAGTTGAAGAAAAAGAAATAACAGAAACAAAAGAAGTAGATTTCCAAACAGTAGAAGAAAAAGATCCAACATTAGATGAAGGACAAAGAGTGTTGAAAACACCTGGAGAAAAAGGTGAAAAAACAATCACTTATAAAGTTCAACTTATAAATGGGGTAGAAGTTTCGAAAGTAAAATTAGTTGAAAAAGAAACAAAGGCGCCTGTAAACGAAGTGTATCGAGTTGGAACAAAAAAAGCGTCAGCTGATAACCCACAACCGACACCAACGCCGAATCCACAACCAACACCAAATCCGCAACCAACGCCGAATCCACAACCAGCACCAAGTCCGCAACCAACACCAAGTCCGCAACCGGCACCAAGTCCGCAACCGGCACCAAGTCCGCAACCAACACCAAGTCCGCAACCGGCACCAAGTCCGCAACCAGCACCAAGTCCGCAACCGGCACCAAGTCCGCAACCAGCACCAAGTCCGCAACCAGCACCAAGTCCGCAACCAACACCAAATCCAGCCCCTCAACAAGATAAACAAGGTACAAGAACTAGTGAAAATAATGGAGATGTAAGTACTGGAGATCAAAATTCAGATGGGAATACAGAAAGTGGTTCTGGTGAAGCTAAGTTACCAAATACAGGACTAGCAGAAAATAATAGTGTATTTGCTGGAATTTTCGCTTTTGCAGTTGCTGGAGTAGTGGCTATCTTTAGAAGAAAGAAAAACTAATTAAATAAAAAATTATGAATTAATATTATTAAATTGAAAGGAAAATGTAAATGAAACAAAGAGTAAAGAAACTCGGGTTGTTATTTATGGTACTAATCCTGATTTTAAATACGTTTAATGGTGTGTCCAAGAACAATAATATTGCTCACGCCACTGATATAGTTGATATCAATCAAGTTGGAGAAGGTACCCAAATACACCAAGAGGGTTGTGATTTAGTAATCAAGAAAACCCAAGAAACCGAGTGGACGGTACCAAGAAAACCAATCGATTTGGTTATATTACAAGATACAAGTGGATCATTTAAAAATACCATTGGGGGGGTTAAGGCAGCATTAAAAACTTTAACAACACCTGTAAAACAAACAGAGTATGATCCAGATAATCCTAGATTAGTATTTACAGATACACCAGAAACATCTGACAGAGTTATGGTTGGAAGTTTCCAAGGTTTAGATGGATCTATAACCTATGATGAATGGTATAGTGAATATGATTATAATGAAAGAGTATGGAAACAAGGGTATAGAAGTGATACCAACTTTAAAAAATATGAATCATATTATGCATATAATCCAGGATATAAGGTTGAGTCAACAGATCTTATAAAAGATTCAAATGGAATTCACAACTTTATTGATAATATGGAAACTGAAGGTGGGACTCCTACTGTACCTGCACTTGAAGAAGTATTAGCAAAATATAAATCAGCTGTTCAAAATTCTCCAGAGAAAATGAAGAATGAGCGTAAAACAGTATTCCTACTTATCACTGATGGTGTAGCTAACGGAGTTCGTCGTCCTGACGGAAAAGTAGTTATAGAATATAGTGGATATCGTCAAGACCAACTTATTAAAGCTTGGGGATTAGATAGCAGTTATTATGGAATGGAAGCTTCACAAAACATACTTGCTCGTGCTAAAGAATTAACAGAAGCAGGGAAAAAGCTTAAAAATGAACTAGGTTCAAACAGTTCTGTTGTTGTAGGTTTCTGGGAAGATGTAAACAGTTTTAAAAAATATGGGCAATATGGTGATGCTTATCTGAATGGTTACGCTGGAACTGGAGTTAATATGAATGGAGATACACGCTCAGTTCAAGAAATATTCTCTAGTGCGTTAAGAGATGTTGCTTCTCCAGATAAAGTTGTTAATGGAAAACCAGCTACATTTTATGTTAATGAACAAAATGATATAAACGCCTTTGCAGATAAAGTGCTTGCTGCAGTAGGTAATGCTTTAGTAAAAGAAAATGTAAAAGGTAAGTTTAAAATTACTGATGGCTACAAAGTTAAATCAGTATCTATCAATGGAAAACAAATAGTTGATAATGTAACTGACAAGAAGACGCAAATCAAAGGTGAAGTTAAACAAAATGGAAATGATGTAGAAATATCAGTTCCAGATGCAGCATTCAATCCTGGTAAAAATAAGTTTGACTATGAATTATCTAGAACAGAAGAAGCACCAGAAACGGATGAAGAAGATGAAGTTGCTCCTGATGACAATTACACTCCTGGAACAGTTGAAAGACAAGTAGGGGAGCTAGTAGGTCATTTCAGTGTTGGAGACTATCAAACAGCAGAAATTGGTTCTAAAGGTGTCAAAACAGTTAAGGTTAATGAATTAAAATATTGTTATCCAAATGTTAAAAAATCTATTAAAGACCAAGATCCAAGTAATGACCGTGGTTCATTAGAAGATCCAATTTTAACGAAGAGAACGGCTTATGCAGCTAACTTAAATACTGTGCATGAGAATTTCGAATATACAGTGGAATATAGAATGAATAATATTCCTCTGAATATGAAAAAGAATGCTATGTTGGTTGATCCGCTAAATTATCGATTTGATTTCTTAGAGGCGTATGTAACTGATGAATCAGGTGCTAAACGTCCAGATTTCAATATTAGAACTACTAAAGGAACTGATCCTCAAACTGGTAAAGAAAATACTATAGTAGTCGCTGATATTCCTAAAGCCCCAGGAACAAACACAGAAACTGTAAAAGAAGGGGAATACGGAGCTCATAAATTTAAAAAATATACATTACATGTTAAAGTAAAATTCAAAGATGAATATCCATTTGAAACTAATCAAAGTAACTATATTAAAATCCTTCAAGAAAATGATGGATTAGGACCACTTAACCAAGCATTTATCAAATGGAATGGAGATTCAAATAGTCCAACAGATGAAACAGCTTCTGTGCGTAGGTCTAATAACGTATTTGTAGTGCCCCCAGTTGAAACTAATATTGAGAAAAAAGTCCGTGGAGAAAATCAAAATGTTACAGATGGTAAAGAACATTATGATTTACCATTACGTGAAGATAAATTCATTTATGATATTAAATCTGGATGGCCTGGATTAGCTAAAAAATATGTTATAGAAGATACATTAAAAGATGAATTAGAAATCATAAAAGATGAAAACAATTCAACAAAATATGACGTAAATGTTCTTGTTAACAATAAACCTGTACCAGCATTACAAAAATTTGTAAAAGTTGAAGGAAATAAAGTTAAATTAGAGTTACAAGAAAAAGATATTACAAGAAGTTTAAATATAAGAATTAATTTAGCCAATAAAGGAAACTTAGGACCAGCATTAATTCATATTCAAATCAAAGCTAAGATTCGTGATGGAGCTAACTTAGATAAATATCGTGATCAAAATGGAGTAATCAAAATTCCAAATATTTCAACAGTAATTTTAAATGATAATCCTAAAGATTCTAATATAGTTACTGTAACTCCTGATGAGCCAACAATAACTAAGAAGATTAATGAAACATTAGATCACTTAAATATTCCATCATGGGAAAAACAAGCTAATGCTTATAATTATAATATCAAAACTGCATTACCAAGTAACATAAGAGATTATGGAACATATAAAGTTGAAGATGTTTTAGATCAAGATCTAGAATTACAGGAAGGACAGCAACCGTTTATTAAAGGTAGTGCAGCAGATCACTTTGATGTAAGCTATGACAGCGGAAGCCGAAAAATAACAGCAAAAATTAAAGATGGTCACTTCAATCAAATAGAAGGAAAAAGTGTTGTGGAATTAGTAATCCCAGCAAAAATTAAAGATGGGGCTACTCGTGAAAAGATACCTAATAAAGCAAAAGTTATTTATAACAAAGCTAATGCAACTGGTGAGCCAAAAGAATTAGAAACACCACCAGTAACAGTAACACCTCCACCATCGAAACCAGAGATTACTAAGAAAGTAAATGACAAACAACATGTAGATTTACAAAAATTAGATGAAGAATTCACATATAAAGTAGAAACAACCGTACCACATAACGCAACAAACTTCGAAATAACAGATACAATCAAAGATGTATTAGACTTTAGTGGAGAAGTAAAAGCTAAAGTAGATGGAGAAGACATAACTGATGTTAAGACTGAAGGAAAAACACTAACAGTAAAACTATCAGAAGACCAAGTAAAAACAAAAGGTGGAAAAGCGGTAGTAATTGAATTTAAGGCAAAACTTAAAAACGGTGTAACACAAGACGAATTAAAAAATTATATCTCAGAAGACAAAACTGTAAAAGTACCAAATACAGCTGAATATAAAATTAATTTAGGCGATAGACCAGAGTTGAAAAAAGAAACGCCTCCGGTAACAGTAACACCGCCACCAACAACTCCAGAGATTACTAAGAAAGTAAATGATCAAGAACATGTTAACCTACAAAAAGTGGATGAAGAATTCACATATAAAGTAGAAACAACAGTGCCGCACAATGCGACTAAGTTCGAAGTAACAGATACAATCAAAGATGTATTAGACTTTAGTGGAGAAGTAAAAGCTAAAGTAGATGGAGAAGACATAACTGATGTTAAGACTGAAGGAAAAACACTAACAGTAAAACTATCAGAAGACCAAGTAAAAACAAAAGGCGGAAAAGCGGTAGTAATTGAATTTAAGGCAAAACTTAAAAACGGTGTAACGCAAGACGAATTAAAACCTTATATTACAGGTGATAAGAGTGTAAAAGTACCAAACACAGCTGAATATAAAATTAATTTAGGTGACAGACCAGAGTTGAAAAAAGAAACACCTCCGGTAACAGTAACACCACCGCCAACAACTCCAGAGATTACTAAGAAAGTAAATGGAGCAAATCGTTATGATCTTTCAAATCGTAATGATGAGTTCACATATACTCTATCTACACAAATGCCTGCTAATGCCAATAAGTTTGAAATAACAGATACAATCAAAGATGTCTTAGAGTTTGTAGGAGATAAAGGAACTGCAACAGTGAAAATTGATGGAAAAGATGCAGGGGATAAAGCGACTGTAACTGTCAAAGATCAAACAATTCTAATTTCATTTACAGAAGATTCTGTTAAATCAGATGCAGGAAAAGCAATTGAAGTAACATTCAAGTCTAAGATTAGAGATGGAGCAAACTTATCTGCATATATACAAAATAATGGTAAAGTAGAAATACCAAATAAAGCTTCATATGATATCAACAATGATCCAAAATATCATAAAGATTCAAATGAAGTGCCAGTAACACCGCCGTCACCAAAAGATCCGGGTATTACTAAGAAAGTTAATGATAAAGAACATGCTGATTTGCAAAAAGCAAATGAAGAATTCATATATAAAGTAGAAACAACAGTACCTCAAGATAAAATAGCGTTTGAAGTAAATGATACAATCAAAGATGTCTTAGAGTTTGTTGGAGATGTAAAAGCTACAGTAGATGGTGAAGTAATCCAAGACGTTAAGACTGATGGTCAAAAACTAACAGTAAAACTATCAGAAGACCAAGTAAAAACAAAAGCAGGAAAAGCAGTAGTAGTTGAGTTTAAAGCTAAGATTAAAGATGGAGCAAACCTATCTAACTATGTTGTCAATGGTGTAATTAAAGTACCTAATGAAGCAGCATATAAGATTAATAATGATCCAGAGAAAAAATCTAATACTGTAACAGTAACACCACCGCCATCAACACCTGATATTAAGAAAGCAGTAAATGGCAAAGAAAGAGAACAGTTAACTGAGCTTGAGCAAGAGTTTACATATACAATTGATACTAAAGTACCAACTAATGCAACAGCATTTAGCATATTTGATACACTAGAAAATGTATTGGAATTCCGTGGAGATGTAACAGCAACATTAGCAGGAAAACCAATAGATAAAAAACAAATCAAAGTAAATGGTCAAACTGTAACAGTTGAATTAACTCAACAACAAGTTTTCGAAAATCCAAATAAAGATGTTCATCTAGAGTTCAAAGCGAAAATTAGAAAAGGTGCAGATTTAACTTCATATATTGTAAATGATTTAACACCAAGCATCCCTAATAAAGCTAAGTATCGTATCAATAATAATCCCGGAACAGATAAAGATTCAAATATCGTTCCTGTGATACCGCCAAGTCCTAAACCTCCGAAAGAGGGAGAAAAATCTATTAATTCAGTAGACTCAGTTGATGAGAAAGAAAGAAAAACGTCACGTGCACTGAAAGACAATAAAGAGAAGTTTAGATATGATATTGGAACAGACATATCTCCAAATGGGTACTATAAACAATTTAGTATTACTGATGAGCTTGAAAAAGTCCTTGTACCACATAAAGCAACAATAAGAATTAGTGGAGACTTGATAAAAGAAGAAGAAGTTCTGCCAGAATTGAAAAAATTAAAAGATAAACTGAAAGAACACAAAGAAAAATTAAAAGAGTTAAAACCAGAGAAAGCTGAAGATAAGGAATTCGCTAAAGCAGTCGAAACAGCAGAAGCTGAATTAACTAAAGCTAAAACAGACCTTGTGAAACTTAAAAAATCTTATAATGAAATTCAAGATAAAGATTCAGCGGAAGCAACAACAGCAAAAGGGAATGTAGTTAAAGCTGAAAAAGCGGTAGAAGCCGCACAAGCTAAATTAGCTGAAGCAAAAGCTAAACTAGCGAAGGCCAATAAACCAGAAAAAGCTGATGAAAAAGTAGAATTAGAAAAATTAATCAAAGAAGTAGAAGATAAGATTAAAGAAGAAGAGAAGACTGATAAAGCGAAAGCGGTTAAATTACTAAATGAAGCGCTGAAATCTAGAAATACTAAAGGAGAAATTTCAGACGAATTAGCTAAGAAATTAGGTCGTTTAGAAATTAAAGGTAACAAAGTAGAATTTGAGATTACTGATCGTACAATTCTAAAACAACTAGAAGGTAGAAAAGTTACGTTATCAATCTATGCAAGTATTAAAGAAGGTGCTGACTTAAGTAAGTATCGTAATAATGGGGTAACTCAGATACCTAATAAAGCGGTGATTAGATTTGATCATAAACCAAAAGTAACTAATGAGGTTTATGTATTACCAAAAATACCACCAACAATTCCACCAAAAACAAATATTCCACCTAAGAAAGTACTACCAAAAACAGGTGAGCATACTAATAACTTAGAATGGCTAGGTGTGATGGGTATAGCTTTAATATTATTAAGAAAAAGATATTCTAAATAATAAAAAGTAATAAAAAAGCCATTGGATTTAAAAATAATTTAAATCCAATGCTTTTTTATAATAATTTAATGATATAATTTAATTAATAATATAATATAGAGGTAGAGTATGAAAAAGAATATTTTAATAATAACACTTATATTTACTGTAATATTAGGAATAGCAATAGTTATCTTTATTAGCAATGAAAATACAAAAGAAAACACATCTAATAATGTCACTATTCCTCAAGAGCAAAAGTCATTAATAAATAGTGCCCTGCCTAATGTTGCGATAAAATCTAGCAATAATGAAGAGAAGAAACTATCTGATTTTCGTAATGGGAAACCTACTTTTATTATTTATTGGGCGAGTTGGTGTTCTGATTGCAGAAAACAATTACCAGATGTAGAAAAACTTTATAAGGAATATAAGGATAAAGTAAATTTTGTTTTTGTAAATGTAGTAGATGGTGAAAGAGAAAATGTAAAACAGGCGAAAGCTTATATTAAAGAAAGTAATTTTACTTTTGATTACTATAAGAGTACGGATAATGCAATTGATGTGATGAAAGTGAAAAAAATTCCTACAAAATTTATTGCAGATAAAAATGGAAAAATAAAAGAAGTTCAAGTTGAAAAATATGTTGCTTATGAAAAATTAAAAACTACACTAGATAAACTTCTTTAAATAGCTTTTAAACTAATCTTTTTGTTAGTATGTGATAAAAGTTAATAAAATAAGAGGAAATCCATAAATAAGATAAAAACTTATTTATGGATTTTTTTATTTAACTATATCTTTGAGTTTCTATATTAAATATAGGTTATGAGAAGATAGGATGTTAAGTAGCATCAATTTTTATAGTACTCATTCACTTTTTCATCATCTGTATATTTAGAAATAAATAACTTAAATATCACCAAAATATATAACTTAAAATTATCAAGACTATTATAATCATAAAAAACTCTTTTAACTAACATAAACTTGCTATTCTTCTGTCTAACTTATCAGTAGAATACCTATAGGTTACACTATCAATCATATAATTCTCTATATTTTTGCTATCCTAATAGCTAAGCTATTCCTTTAGGAAAACTGGTTGCCTCTTTAACCATTAGTTAGTTTTTAGCTATGAAGTTATGATTTTAAATTTATAATTTTTAAAAATATATAAATTTCAAAATTATAAATAATCTTGAATGAAAAAATTAATTAATGTATAATTATAAAAAAGCTCTTATATAAGGGGTGATTAGTAGTGATATTACATATTAAAAACAGAGAATTAGAACGTCATGGAAAACTTTTATGTAAAATAAAAAATATAAGTCTAAATGAAGGAGATATTGTAGGAATAATAGGGAAAAATGGTTCCGGGAAAACATCATTATTAAAAGAAATATATGAAGATATTCAAAATGATAAACGAAATAAAGGAAATGTAGAGTTTCTTCAATTTAACGAAAGTCTTAATTTAGATAAAAGTGGTGGCGAAATGGTAGTTCAAAAGATATTAGAACACTTTGCAAATGATAAGGGAATATATTTGTTAGATGAGCCGACAACATATTTAGATAGTGCTAATGTTAATAAAATAGTGAACTTAATAAATAAAAAAAACTCTACATTTTGTATAGCAACGCATGACAGAAGTTTCCTAGAAAAAGTTTGTACTAAATTGTGGATTATAGAGCAAGGAGAACTAGTAGAATTTAACGGAAATTACACAGAGTATAAAGAGCAAAAAGAAATAAAGATTAGTGAATATAACTCAGAATTAAAAAAATATCAAAAAGAAACTCGTAAAATACGTGATAGTATCCGAAGTATGAAAGAAGAACAACAAGGGAAAACTTTAGGAAAGCCAAAAAATATGATGGCATCGGATTATCGTATTTTAGGTACGAAGACTAAAATCACACAGAATCAGAAGAAAATGCAGAAAAATATTCTGAAACAAGAAGAAAAATTAAATTCATTGTCTAAACCTAAAAAGATTGAAGAGGAATACGATATATCATTTTTAAACATATTTAATAAAAGAAGTAAGAGAAGTTTTTATATTGAAGAAAAAGAGTTCTTTATTAATGAAAAATGCTTATGGATGACTACCAGTCTCTCGTTTAGTAGTGGTGATAAAGTAATGCTAGTAGGAAAAAATGGTTCAGGAAAAACTACATTTCTTAATTATATAAAAGAGCAGATTCCTAACAATTTTAAAGTAGCTTACTTTGAACAAAATAATTTAGAAATTTTTAAAAAAGAGGAAACAGTATTAAACTTTATAAGAAACATAACAGATATAGAAGAAAAAGAGTTGCGTAATATACTTGCTTTACTTAATTTTAGAGGAACAGATATTAACAAAAAAGTGAGTGTTCTCAGTAACGGCGAAAAAGTAAAGTTATATTTTATAAGCCTTCTTTTCCAAGAAACAGATGTTTTGTTGCTGGATGAACTTACAAATTTTTTAGATATTGTAACTATAGAGGCTGTAGAAAAAATACTTTCTAAATATCCTGGAATTCTTATTATGGTCAGTCATGATAGTCAATTTGTAAAAAATGTTGCGACAAAGGTAATTGAGCTTAACTCTAAAGAAATACTAAGGTTTAGATAATTTTTAAATTTAAGTTTTAAATTAAGTATAGTATAAACTACATATAAAGTAGAGAAGATATAATAAGAGTATAACAAAACTTGCAATACACGATTATAGCCTTGAGAATAAAGTAATCCTAGTGTAAAGCATGTAAATAAGAATTTAATTTTCAAGAAGAGTGATGAGAAAATTTTAATTCTTAACTGTTAATAATATTTTTTTCATGATATTTGATGGCTTGCTAATATTAGCGAGCCATTCTCCTTTTAAGAGCCATGTGATATTAAAATCACATGGCTCTTTTGATATATTTATGCATCAGATCTTGAGAATTTGTTCTTCATATTGCAACTTGCAGTATAAAGTGCTTTATCCAATAAATCATCTGTTTGAACTTTAAGTTCATCTGCAATATTATCATTAGCTTTTTCTAAGAAATCTTTAGCATTATCTTTAGAAATTTTTTCGGCAATAAATTTTTCATCATATTTATTTATTAACGCTGTTGATTGTGATTGAACTTTTAGTTGATAACGCTCGATATGTGAAGCAGTATCAGCAAAATGAGCATCACATAAAGCTGCGATTAGGCGATTAGTCCAATAGAAGTTCTCTGTAGTTACTTGATTTGTAGTATTAGCTAGATAATCAGGTGTGCGATTGATATTAGTGTAAAATGGAACTATAGCATTGAAAACACAAGAACCAATAGCTAACCATTGAAGGCATTTAAGTTCATCTGGCATATATGGTCTAATTTGCACAAGCCCTAAAAAGTTTGTGCGGTTAATTCCGATTGGGCGAAGAGTTCCTTTCTTCACTGAATGAATATCTTTTGAATATGAATCATATTCTGTTCCTTGATAATGGTGAGATAAAGCATATTTAATATCTTCAACTGTTATTTTTTTCTCTGGAATACGCGCCCAAGGAAGGTTATCAGAATCTGGACGATAATCAGCATTTATTCCATCATATGTATTTGATGTTGGATTGAAATAACGTTGAAGTATCCAAGCACGCGGTGTATTGTAAGTGTGGTCAGCATCACTACGACTACCAAATGCATGACGAGGGTTAAAGTCACCATCAATAGATAAATCTAGATGATATTTTTTAACAAAGTCTAGTAAATCAGCCGAACACATAAATTCTTTTTTAGCTCCAAAAGCATCGTCAAAATCAAACTTATCAATACCAAGTTGATTTGGCATAATAACATAGCTATCATCTGGAACACGACGTGCCATCCAGTGATGTCCTCCGATAGTTTCTAACCACCAAATTTCATTTTCATCTTGGAAGGCAATACCGTTCATCTCATAAGTTCCGTATTTCTCAAGAAGATTACCTAAAAAAGTAACTCCCTCACGAGCGCTTGCGATATACGGCATTACTATAGTATAGATATCTTCTTCCCCAATTCCACAGTCTACCAAAGGATCAGCACCTAAAACACGTTCATTTGAAGTAATAGTTTCAGTTGCACTCATAGAAACGTTGTATTCATTAGCTCCACATTGCCCCCAAATCCCATTATCTAAAATAGCATTAGGAACAGCAGTATAGCGAACTGGATTGTTAGGTAAGTCGATTTCTACTTTAGAAATAACTGATTTATATTTACGTGGTTGTTCTTCAGGCGCTACATTAACGAATTTTTTCGCTCTAAAAACTCCAGATGGTGCATCTTCAGTACGAGCAACCATAGTAGAACCATCAAAACTAGCATTTTTTCCGACAAGAATAGTTGTACATCCCATAATATTTCTCCTCCTATTTGTATGTTGATTGATATTTATTTAATGATAATATTATTTATGTAACGTTTTTTAAATGTAATTCTTGTGATATTCCCCCTTATAACCTAAATACTTCTACTTTTATTGTAGTACTAATAAATATTTTATTCAAGAAATAAGAGGTGGGATAATAAAAAACTTAATTATTTAAAGAATATGAAACAGCGAATGACTTTGAGTAGATAACAGCTTTTTAATATTATTATAATTACTAGTTACTAATATAATAAAATATTAAGGCTGATAAAAATTCACTTTAAAAAATTAAAATAATAATTTAGAAATTATACAAAAAAAGTGTGTTTTTATTTGGGGTTTTATGTTATAATAGCTTTGGAAATGAATTTGAGAAAGGTGACAAGATTAGAAGAAGTTTTTTTATAAAAGATAAAAAAGATAATAATGAAAAGAACTGTGTCATAGGTATATAGTTTTTTTATTTTCTTTGGAGTAATCTAGTCTTTAGTTTAGAGAGAAAATGGATGAAAAATTATTAATGAAGACCGCCTTGCTTGCAGGAAAGATTCTTATGGAAAATGGAGCAGAAGTTTACCGTACAGAAGATACATTGGAGAGAATTATAAGAAAAGGCGTTGGAGAAACAAGAATAGATGAATATTATACTCATGTTACAATAACAGGTATATTTATTCGCTTAGAAACAATAGGAACAGATTTTAGAAGAGTTGGCGATAGAACGTATAATCTAACTAAAACAACAGCGGTAAATACTTTATCTCGAGCGTACACATCGGGACAGATTAGTCTAGCAGATATGTATGAAGCATTAAAAAGAGTTCAAGACGAGAAAAGTCCATTACCTGTCTGGTTTAAAGTGTTAAGTTCAGGTATTCTTAGTGGAAGTATTGTGTTAATATTTGAAGGTAGTTTCTGGGATGTTATTCCGGGTAGTATTGCAGGAGCAGTAGCGTATTATGTTTATGTAAAAGTTATCGGTTATTTAAAAGCACCGTTTGTATCAGAATATATTAGTACCTTTGCAGGAGGAGTAGCAGGTTATATTGGTTTTGCACTTCTTAATGGGCAATCACTTCGTCTTGCGATGATAGGAGCAGTAGTTCCTTTAGTACCTGGTATTACAATTACCAATTCGATGCGTGATATTATAGCGAAACAGTTCATTTCTGGGACTATTCGTTTTATAGAAACATTCTGTGTTGCATTCGCACTTGGTGCAGGGATAGTCACGGTTTATTATATAGTTAAGTTATTAGGAGGTGCTTTATAATGATTGCAGTATTTAGCCATTTACTTTTATTATTATATCACTTCGTCTTTAGTTTTATTTCATCAGTATCGTTCGCAATAGTATGTGATGTACCACGCAAAACATTAGTTACAGGTGGTGTCATCGGAGCGATAGGTTGGTGTGGATATTGGGAAATGTGGAGTCATGGGCAAAGTGTATTTATGTCAAGCTTAGTGTGTTCGCTTCTCTTGGCTAATATAAGTCAGATTTGTGCGATTAAATTTAAAAACCCACTAACAGTTTACTTCATACCGGGGCTTGTTCCCGTAGTACCTGGGGTAACTATTTATGATGCATTTAGAACATTACTATTAGATGAATATGGAAATTCAGCAAGAATTTTCTTAAATAGTTTTTATGGTGCAGTAGGACTTGCAGTAGGAATTATTATTGCTGACTCAATATTTAGAGTGGTGCTAAGTCCGTTATTGCAAAAAAGACAAGAAAGTAAATAAAAATTGATGTAAGAGTATCTTCACTTAAATAAAAAGAGTGGAGATATTTTTATTAATTAAAGAGATGATATACATTCGTTTTTTCTTGCAAAATATATAAGACTATGTTATAGTTATATAAACACAAGGGATTAGCTTACGAATAAACGTAGTAGTATCGTCATTACGAAAGAATATTTTCCGGTGCTACTTTAAAAAGCGAGACTTGGTTGCTATGCAATCGGTCTCGCTTTTTTGTTTTAAGATTAGCTGAAAGGCAATCAAGTTACTTTGTGAAGAAATTATAAAGAGAGGGCAAAGCGATGAAATATTTTTATCAAAAAGATAGCGAAGAAATATTAAGTGAATTAGAAACTAGTAATTCAGGGTTAAGTGAAAATGAGGCAAAAAGCCGTCTAGAAAAGCATGGGTTAAACAAACTTCCTGAAGCGCCTCGTCCAAGTGCTTTTCAAATATTTTTAAACCAATTTAAAGACTTGATTGTGTTAATTTTAATAGTTGCGGCGGTTATTTCTGGATTCACAGGAGATCATGAATCTTCAATAGTAATTATTATCGTGCTAATTATTAATGCGATACTTGGAACAACACAGATGCTTAATGCACAACGTTCGGTTGATAGCTTAAAACAACTATCAGTTCCAAAAGTTAAGGTAATTCGTAATGGAGTTAAACAAGAGATTAATTCTGAACAACTAACAGTTGGAGATATTATAGAGTTTGAAGCTGGAGATATGATAGTGGCGGATGCGCGTATTATTGAAGCAAGCTCACTACAAGTTCAAGAATCTGCACTTACTGGAGAAAGTCATGCTGTAGATAAAACAATCGAGACAATAGAAGATGAAGTAGTTGTTGGGGACCAAACAAATATGGTCTTTACAGGCTCACAAGTTACTTATGGTAAAGGTCGTGCAGTTGTAACTAGTATAGGAGTAGCGACAGAAATCGGGAAAATCTCAGAACTACTTAACAAGGCGACAACGAGCAAATCACCATTACAAAAATCAATAGATGAGTTTTCTAAAAACCTATCTATCGGTATAATAGCTCTATGTATTGTAGTTTTTGGACTAACATATATTAGTTCAAAAGATTTTGGTGGAGCGGCGATGTTTGCTATTGCGCTTGCAGTTGCGGCTGTACCTGAAGCATTGGCATCTATTATAACAATAGTCGAATCATTAGGTTCACAAACTCTAGCAAAAGAAAATGCGATTATGAAAGATATTAATGCTGTAGAAACTTTGGGTTCAGTATCTATCATAGCCTCTGATAAAACGGGGACATTGACACAAAATAAAATGACGGTTGAAGATGTTTATGTAAATGGTAAACTTTTAAAACCAGATGAACTTAGTTTGGAAGATAAAGCGAGTAAAATGTTAATGGATACGATGGTTCTTACTAATGATTCATTTATTAATGGTGACCAAAAAGTAGGAGATCCAACGGAGCTTGCTCTAGTAGAATTAGGTAGAAAATATAATATTATTGAACAAGATTATCGAGAAAACTATCCTCGTATTTCAGAGCTACCATTTGACTCAGTTCGTAAATTTATGTCGACATTACAAATTGTTAATAACGAAAAAGTAATGTTAACCAAAGGTGCGACAGATGAACTTCTTAAAAAGTGTAGCCATATATTATTAGATGGAGAAGTTCGCGATATAACAAAAGAGGATATCGATCAAATATTAGTTCAAAACTACAACTTTGCAGAAGAAGGATTGCGTGTCCTTGGTTATGCTTTTAAAGTAGCAGATAAAGAGCAATTAACTTTTGATGATGAAAATAATTTAACATTCGTCGGTCTAACTTCAATGATAGACCCACCACGTGTAGAATCAAAAGATGCAGTAGAAAAAGCGATAAAAGCAGGAATTAAACCTATTATGATAACTGGAGATCACGCTATAACAGCCCGTTCTATTGCTCGTAAAATAGGAATTTTCCAAGAAGGAGATATGGTTATTGATGGAATAACATTAGAAAATATGACCGACGAAGAGCTTGCTCGTGATTTAGAAAAAATTTCGGTTTATGCACGTGTTGCACCTGAACATAAAATTCGTATTGTAAATGCATGGCAAGCAAAAGGGAAAATCGTTGGTATGAGCGGAGATGGTGTCAATGATGCGCCAGCGCTGAAACAAGCAGATATTGGTATTGCCATGGGGATAACTGGTTCAGAAGTTTCGAAAGATGCCGCTGATATGATATTGACAGATGACAACTTTGCGACTATCGTAAAAGCAGTAACTGTTGGGCGTAATATTTTTACAAATATTAAAAATGCAATTAAGTATCTTTTAACAGGAAATACTGGAGCAATCTTTGTAGTAATAGCGACAACATTATTAGCATTCTTTGATACGAAGTATGTTGTACCATTTGCAGCGATTCAATTGTTATTTATTAATTTAGTAACAGACTCATTGCCAGCTATTGCGATAGGAACAGAGCCAGGAACCGATGAAGTGTTAAAACAAGCGCCTCGTGATCCAAAAGAGCCGATTTTAACGCGTTCAACATTTACAGCGATATTAATAGAAGCGGGATTAATAGCTATTGCGGTATTTATCGGATATTATATTGGTATAAATACAGGAGAAGGTTATGCAACAACATTTGCTTTCTTGGTACTATGTTTAGCAAGATTATTCAATGGCTTTAGCTGTAGAAGTGATTTACCACTGACAAAAATAGGATTATTTACAAACAAGAATACAATTATCGCATTTTTAATTGGAATAACGTTAGTAAGTATAATAATCTTTATTCCAGCAATCGGTAGTATTTTCAAAGTAATGTCACTAAATGGAATACAAATTTTAACTATAGTAGGCTTGGCTCTTGCGCCGACTATTGTGGTACAAGTTATTAAAATAATGAAAAACAGATAAACTTAAAAAATATAAATTTTTAAATCTCACTACAGCGGCTAGGTTGTTTATGATCTAGCCGCTGTAGTGTTTTTAGCGAGAAATAGATATCGCTATTTTTATAATATAATTGTTTTTGTAAGAAGTTAATATTTTTTTATTTTAGGCCGATTTAATGCAGTTTAATAATGTTTTTTATTTGCTATGGGGTTAAAATCCTTATTTAAGAAATAATTGGACATAAAAAATTAGTTATGATATAATATTTGGAGACAGGCCTAGGATTAATAATTAAAACAATTGTTTCTGAAGGAGTAAAAAAAAAGTTGTAGATATAATAAAGCTAAGCTTTTGAACCGGAAAGTCCATGAGGCGCTGACTAAAGAAATTAAAAAGTATGATTTATTTTAATCGTACGTGTAGATTGGAAAGTAAGTGATAGTTATGCGATTTTGCATAAGGGAAATTACTTTAAATATGGAGCTTCCTAAAATTAAGGAGTAATAGTACCTAATAAAAATTTGAATTTGAAATCATCATAGGCATCCCACCTTAGTGTGATGATTAATTCAAAATTTTATAAAGTAAAGGAAGCAGCTAAGAAATATACAATGAATAATAAAAATACTAGGGGGTAGGATTTAAATGAAGAAAAGTAAGATTATTCAAAAAACGGTTAAACTTTTTTTAGCCTTTGTCATGTTCTTAGGGGTTCTTTTTCAAAATAGTAGTTTAACATCTGCGCAAGGAACAGAAGTGGATCGCGTTAATACAAAAATAACTAGATTTGAAATTAAGAATCATGATGGAACTCCCGCACTAGGATATCATTATTGGAATCAATATAGACTAGATATGGATTGGGATGCTAGTTCGTATGGAAATCAGTTAAAACAAGGGGACTATTTTATTGTTAAGTTACCAGAACAGTTTAAATTTCCAACAGACGGACCGACAGTAGATTTTAAGCTTTACGCACCAGATGGTAAAACAGTTGTTGCTAATGCACATGTTAATTCTAATGGAGAACAAGGTGGGGGAACAGTAAAAGTTACATTTACAAAATACGTAGAAAATAGAGAAAACGTGAAAGGTAACTTATACTTACAAGCAGGATTTGCTCACAGTAAAATAAATGTAGGTGGAAACAATATAATTGATATACAAATAGGAAGTGTAAAAAAATCTACAAATATCAAAATAGGACCAAAACCTACTATAAAAAATGAAACATTTGCTAAATGGGGAGCGACAGTTCCTGGAAATGATAATCAAGCCAAATGGGTTTTACGTATTAATCATATAAAAGGTAATTATTCAAATTTAACTATCTCAGATAGACTTTACGTAGATGAAGGTAACTTGCCACCTACAATTCATTATATTAGAGATTCTTTTGTGTTATACGAACTTGAATATGATCAATATGGGAATACATCAAGAGTTATTAATGTTTATAAATATAATGATCTTAAAGACTTTATAAAATTTTCTGAAAATGATACACAGTTTACCTTTGAGTATAGTAAAAAATTTGGAGATATAAATGGTAGACAATATCGTCTAACATATAATACAACATATATTCCACAACTTAAATTAAAAAATGAAGGTACTTTCAAGAGTACTGAAAAAAATGTAGTATACAGATCGTGGTTTAAAAATGCAGAAGCTGGTGGTACTGGACAAGGGGATTTAATCCAAAAAATTAAAATTTTTAAAGTTGATGAAAATGATAGGCAAATTAAACTTCCTAACGCAGAATTTTTAATTACAAAAGTGAAAGATGGATCTACTTTTACATTGAAAACAGATGCACAAGGAGAAGCTGTTTCTGAGAAATTAGAACCTGGGAAATATAAAATTAAAGAAACGAAAGCGCCTGATGGCTATATACTTGATCCTACAGAAAAAGAAGTAAATGTAGTTGAAGGTGAAGTGTTATTTTGGACAGCAACAAACGCTAAAATAACAAATATAGATATTGCTGGCAAAAAAACATGGGATGATGCGAACAATCAAGATGGAAAACGTCCAGATAAGATTAAAGTAATCCTAAAAAAGACAGTAGATGGAACAACAACAACAGTAGCTGAAAAAGAAGTTAAAGCAGATACTGATGGAAATTGGAAGTATGAGTTTAATAATCTACCAAAACATGAAAATGGGAAACTAATCACATACAGTATAGATGAAGAGGACGTACCGGGATATACAAAATCAAAAGATGGATACAACCTGAAAAATACACGTACACCAGAAAAAGTAAGTATAGCAGGTGTAAAATCATGGGATGATGGAAATAACCAAGATGGGAAACGTCCAGATAAAATCAAAGTAATCCTAAACAAAACAGTAGACGGACAAACAACAAAAGTAACAGAAAAAGAAGTAACAAAAGAAAACAACTGGAGTTATGAATTTAACGATTTACCAAAATACGAAAATGGAAAAGAAATCACATATAGTATAGATGAAGAGGCTGTACCAGGATATGAAAAATCAACAGATGGTTATAATTTGAAAAATAAATATACACCAGAAAAAGTAAGTATAGCTGGTAAAAAAATATGGGATGATAAAAATAATCAAGATGGAAAACGTCCAGATAAGATTAAAGTAATCCTAAATAAAACAGTAGATGGAGTAAAAACAAAAGTAACAGAAAAAGAAGTAACAGTACTAACTAACTGGCGCTATGAGTTTAACAATCTACCAAAATATGAAAATGGGAAACTAATCACATACAGTATAGATGAAGAAGCAGTACCAGGATATGAAAAAATAGTAGATGGGTACAACTTAAATAATAAATATGTGCCAGAAAAAGTTGCTATTTCAGGTAAAAAAATATGGGATGATAATCATAATGAACATGGGAAACGTCCAGATAAGATTAAAGTAATCCTAAACAAAACTGTGAATGGAAGAACAACAAAAGTAGCAGAGAAAGAAGTAACGGCAGAAAATAACTGGAACTATACATTTACAGATTTACCAAAATATGAAAATGGAAAATTAATCAAATATAGAATAGATGAAGTAGATGTACCAGGATATAAAAAATCTATAAAAGGATATGACCTTACAAACAAATATATTCCACCAAAACCTAAACTGCCTAAGACAGGAAGTACAACAAACACTCTTGGAGGTTTAGGAATCTTAGGATTGCTAACAGGATTGGTACTAAATAGAAGAAAAAATAAAACTAACTAATTGATGATAGTTTATAGAAAAGATACGAGACATATTATATATATGTCTCGTATTGTTTTGTGAAAAATAGGTTAGGGTATAGGTATATAAAAAGATTAGATAGATAAAAGTAAGAATAAACGTTATAGAAAATATAGGTAGAAACTATATTAAGCAAGTTAAAGGTACTAGGAAAATTATAATTTCAATTTAAATAGCCAATTCGTATAAGTGGACATTAAGTGCTAATCGTGATATAATTCACTTGAGACAAGTGCGTGTCCTTGTGGTATATGGATGCTATAAGAGTAAAAATAGTATAATTTATAAAGCTAATAACTATAGTTTTTTTGAATAAAAAGGAACTAAGTATATTAGCTGAAAAAATTTAATAAGCATAATTTTAATAAAATTTAGAGTTAATAAAATTCAGTGAATTTGTGCTAATCATGCGATTTTGTCTAAGGGAATTGCCTTAAACTACGCTTCCTAGTAAAAGGTAATAAAGCTTTTTAAATACCAACCAAACAATATAAATTAAGAATAGGTTTAGGGTATTTACAAAGTAAAACAATAGTAGAAGAATAAGGAATCAGGAGATAATTGGACAGTCATTAAAAAACATGATACAATGTTGTATAAGCAAGATTATGTTTTAGAAGCAAGATAGTTGTTAAAAAATTATAAATACAACAACTTAAGCACTAGAATTTAATGAGTCTAAGTATATTAGCTATAAAAAATTAATAGGCATGATTTACTTTATTTTTTATTTTCATTATGATTGGAAAGTTTGGACCAATCATGTAATCTTGTATAAGTGAAATTACTTTGGTATTAAGTTTCCTAATATAAAGTAGTAGTACTTAATATAATAATTAAAAATCTGGATTAAAGTAGGCGCTAATAGCGCTATTCTTGTGTAAAAGCTAATTCAAGATTTTTTATAAAGTGAAAGTAAAGGAAGTATTTAAGGGAAATAAATATGAACATAATAAAAAATATTAGGAGGTAGATTTATAGTGATAAAGAATAAAATTATTAAAAAGGCATTTAAATTATTTCTAGCCTTTTCAATGCTTTTAGGGATTCTGCTACAAAATAGTAACTTATCATTAGTAAAAGCGGCAGAAGTTAACCGTGTTAATACAAAGATAACTAGATTTGAAATTAAAACGAGTGATGGTAGACCTATCCCAAGTGGAGGGGAATATAATTATTGGAGTCAGTTTCGACTAGATATGGACTGGGATGCTAGTTCATATGGGAACCAGTTGAAGCAAGGTGATTACTTTATTGTTAAATTACCTGATCAATTTAAATATCCAACAAGTGGGGCAGCAGTAGATTTTCCACTTTATGCTCCAGATGGACGTACTGTTATCGCTAACGCCCATATTTATTCTAATGGGGAAGAGACAGGTGGAGGAACAGTAAAAGTTACATTTACAAATTATGTAGAAAATAAAGAAAATGTAAAAGGTAATCTGTTTTTACAGGCGGGATTTGATCACAAAAAAATAAAAGAAGGTCAAAATAACTTAATTTCTGTTGAAATTGGCGGAGTTAAGAAATCTGTTAACATTAAAATAGGAACAAAAGGGACTGTAACAAACGAAACATTTGCTAAATGGGGAGAAACAGTTTCTGGGAAAGATGACCAAGTTAGATGGGTTTTACGTGTCAATCATACAAAAGGTAATTATAAAAATGTAAGTATCTCAGATAAACTTTATGTTCAAGAAGGGACTTTACCTCCTGGAATTCATTATATTAAAGATACTTTTGTAGTACATGAAGTTATATTCAATTCACACGGAAGTACACAAAGTGTTGTTAAATCATATAGATATAATGAAATAAAAGATTTTTTACATTTCTCTGATAATGATACCAAGTTTACATTTGACTATAGTAAAAAATTTGGTGATATGAATGGTAGACAATATCTTATCCAATATACATCTACTTACATTCCACAACTTAAGTTACGAAATGAAGGTGTCTTTCATAGTGATAGCAAAAATGTAGCGTATCAAGCTGCATTTAGAAGCGCAGAAGTTGGTGGGGGAGGTCAAGGTGACTTAACCCAAAAAATCAAAATTTTCAAAGTTGATGAAAATGATATACAAACGAAACTACCTAATGCTGAATTTTTAATTACAAAAGTGAAAGACGGATCTACTTTTACATTAAAAACAGATGCAAAAGGAGAAGCAGTTTCTGGGAAATTAGAGCCAGGGAAATATAAAATTAAAGAAACAAAAGCACCTGAAGGATATGAGCTTGATCCTACAGAAAAAGAAGCAACTGTTGTTCAAGGTGAACCACTGTTTTGGACTGTGAAAAACACCAAAGTAACAAATATAAATATTTCAGGGACAAAAACATGGGATGACTCAAACAACCAAGACGGAAAACGCCCAGATAAAATCA
>ERZ772927.320-NODE-320-length-22988-cov-25.6909_pt1 | contig 22988 bp, 18 predicted proteins | sample MGYA00512115_ERZ772927 | MGnify/ENA primary metagenome ERZ772927 (study PRJEB29015, sample SAMEA2737924) | human oral metagenome | biome: human oral; feature: human-associated habitat; material: dental | place: China | collected 2013 ... | reverse complement strand
CCCGGCGACGCCATACGGCGTGATGCCACACGGGCCGTACGCCCCCGCGTCGCCGCCGCATGCGGCCCTCACGCCAAGCCACGGCCCCCAGAGCGGACAGCAGGTCGACTACCCCTACCTTTTCCAGGCCCAGACCGCCCCTCCGACGCAGCCGGTGGCGCCGCACCTGTCCAGCATCGGCCAGCCCGCCAGCAGCATTATCACCAACGGGGCTGATATCGACCCCTATTCGGCAGGGCCCACCGCCAGCTTTCCCAGGTTCGCTCCCGCTCCAACCCCCGGGACCCTCCCCGTGACCCCACAGCCTTCCGCGCCGCCAGCACCGGTCGGCGCGCCACCGCTCGGCGTCACCCGCACAAACCCCCTGCCCTCACCCGCCCCCTGGAGGCGAGACCGGGTCATCGCCCTCGTCACGGCCCTGATCGCTTGCGGAACTCAAGTCGCGTGGATCCTCTACGACCTCCACAGGCAACCCAGATTCACCGCCCCTCCGGGTTTCACACTGAACTTCATCCTGTACTTGTTCTTCTATACGCTCAGTACCCCGGGTGTTTGGTGGATCGTTCTTCACTTTTCATCACTGAAGACTATTTTTGAGAACCGCCCCACCTCGGTCATGGTCGCCGCGACATTTCAGATACTGCTCATCGACATCTTCATATTCAACGACAACATCATTAGCACTCCGATGCCGATTCTGTGCCTCCTAACGACCGGCAGCGCCGCAATCGCGGCAACCATCATGAATCAACACACGCCCACTGCGCGACCGTGGTTCGTCACGCTTGGATCAGCGGTCAACCTCTTCATGCTCGTCATAGCTCTTCACCAGTTGGCGAATTCTGCACGCTACATACTGAGCGGCACCAACGCAAGTGAGCGCACGATCAACCTCTGGATGTCGGTATCAACCGCATCCAACTATCGAGGAGCACCTCTCACCAGCGGCATCTTCCTCATGATCGTCACATCCTTGATCGCGACCATCAGCCTCTACCTGGGCTCTCAGAACCGTCACATAGTGGCGTTCTCACGCATCGTCGGCATTGCGCCGATAATCATGGTTCTCACAAACATGTACATCCTCCTCGCACATGGAATTTCCGCCACCTCCATCGGCTCCGCGCTCGGGATGAGCAGCATGGGCCAGTCGTTCCCGTATGTCGTCTTCCGAGCGTGGACTGCATCGATCCTGCTGGGAGCCATCGCCGTCGGAATCATCGTGCTGCTACACCGACGCACGTCCACCATGAAGCACACGACGCATCAGTTCGTACCGGCAGCTACAAGCGCGCAACAGCCCCAGTACGTGAACTACCGGCCCTACACCCCGTAGGCACCTCCGCGCACCCCAGAGCGTCTCGAGCCGGGCGAGGGGAGACGGGACCGCCGGCGCTCGCCGGGACGCTGCATCGAAGCGTCCCGCCCACCCCGGCATAGCCCGGACTCACCCCGTCCGGATGGAGAGTCCTCGCCGCCCCGCACCTGCATCCAGCCAGAAGAGCCAGCAGGCACGGGTCCCACTCACATGGTTGGTGGCGTCCACGCGAGCTGAAGGGTGCGCACCCCATCACGACTGATAAGCCGGGCCCGCCCAGCCGGGCCGGGCTGCGGCTTCTGCCGTCCCAGCAGCGGCCCCTCATCAGGGTTGCCGGGTAGCATGATGCCCGGCGTGGACAGATCGCTGAGTGTCTGCATGATCGGCTCGTACATGGCACGCGTCGTTCCACCGATGCGGCGCGTGAGCACGAGGTGGAGACCGATGTCCTGCGCCTGTGCCAGCAGGGGCTGCAAAGGTGTAAGCGGGTTGGAGGTATTCGTCGCCACCAAGTCGTAGTCATCCACGAGGAGGTAGATCTCCGGACCCCGCCACCACGAGCGGTTGCGTAGTTGCTCGGCCGTGACGTCGGGGCCGGGCAGACGCCCTTGAAGGTAACCCGAGAGGTCGTTGATCTCGGAGACGGCCATGTCGCGTACTGAGAGGTAGGCGAGCAGGAACTCCTCGGGAATCTCCCCCAGCAGGTTGCGGCGCAGGTCGATGGCGAGAATCCGCAGCTCATCGGGCGTCTTGCCGCGAATCAGCTCGCGGGTCAGAGCGCGTAGGAAGGTGGTCTTCCCCTTCTTGGCGTCACCGAGCACGATGAGGTTGGGATCCTGCTCCATGGCAAGTGTGACCGGCTCCAGGCGGGCCTCATCGATGCCGATGACGGGGCCGGCATCGCCGGGCACCATGGCCTGAAGCTCGGCCAGGTCGATCTGGGTCGGCAACAGGCGCAGCTTGGGACCGGGCGCCCCCTTCCAGGCGCTGGCGAGCTGCTGGCAGGCGTGGTGAATTCCCTGTGCCAGGGTGGAGTCGTCGTGGTTGCCGTCAATACGCGGCTGCGCCACGAGCATGTGGCGGGCCTGTCGATCCAAGCCGCGCCCCGGCCTGCCCTCAGGCACCTGGCGGGCAAACTTGCGATTGATCTCTGAATCCGCAGGGTCGCCCAGGCGCAGCTCGACCCGAGTTCCGATGGCATCACGAATCGCCGCTCGCAGGTCCATCCATCGGTTGGAGGACAGGACGAAGTGCACACCGAGCGCCAGTGCACGCGGTGCCAGATTCTGCACCTCCATGGAGATGTCCTCGAAATCGGTCCTGAGGGTGGCCCAGCCGTCAATGACGAGGAAGACGTCTCCATACCCGTCGTCGACACGCCCCGCAGCCCGCTCACGCCGATACGTCTGGATCGAGTCGATCCGGTTGGCCCGGAAGTAGCGTTCGCGATCGTCGAGCAGGGAAGCGATCTCCGCCATGATCCGAGCCACAATGTCCGGCTCATCGCGTGTGGCCATTCCAGACAGATGGGGCAGGTCCAGCATCGTCGAGAAGGTTCCGCCGCCGAGGTCGATGACATAGAACTGCACCTCTGCCGGCGTGCGGGTGAGAGCCAACGACATGACCAGCGAACGCATCGCCGTCGACTTTCCGGACAGAGGCCCGCCGACGACGGCGACGTGACCACCGGCACCCGACAGGTCCACGGTGAGCGTCTCGCGACGCTGTTCCAGGGGGACATCCGTGACGCCCAGGGGCACCACGAGGTCGCCCCGCGCCCGCCACGACGGCGAGGTCAGACCCAGGTTCCGGTCAACCACCAGATCGGAGATGAGCGCGTCAAAGGTCTCGCTGATCTCAAGCGGCGGCAACCAGATCTGGTGAGCCGGGATGCCGTGACCGGCCATCCGGTCCACTGCGATATCCATGGTGGTGCTGTCGGCGTATGCAGCGTCCTGCGGGAACACCTCGGGCTCGGGCGCAGCGGTTTCCTCGACCTCGATGACCGCTTCCTCGTCGGGGATCTCGACCTCGACGTCCTGCGCGGTGAACGGCAGGATCTCGACGGCGCCTCGAGTCGTGTCGGCCGCCTTGGCGACTCCCGGCAGCTGCAGCGCCCGCGCGGCGCGTCGGGCGGGAGGCTTGCCGGCGACGTAGGAAGCGCGGAAACGAGTCATCGTTTCGGTGTCGCTCTTGAGGTAGCCGCTTCCCGGCAGGGGGGGCAGGTGATAGGCGTCCGGGGATCCCAGAACCGTACGGGACTCGCTGGCGGAGAAGGTACGCAGACCGATGCGGTAGGACAGGTGCGAGTCCAGGCCGCGCAGGCGCCCCTCCTCCAGTCGCTGAGAGGACAGGAGCAGATGCATCTGCAGCGATCGTCCCAGTCGACCAATGGCCACGAAGGTGTCGATGAAGTCCGGCTTGGCGGACAGAAGCTCGGAGAACTCGTCCAGGATGATGAACAGTGCCGGAAGCGGGTCGCCGTTGTGCTTGCCCTTGACCCGATCCTGCTCGTAGTCCATGACGTTGGCGTAGTTTCCAGCGTCGTGGAGCATCTGCTGACGACGGTTCATCTCACCGCGCAGCGCCTCAGCCATACGGTCGACGAGCCCGAGCTCGCTCTCCAGGTTGGAGATCATCGCCGAGACGTGCGGGAGCTCGGACATTCCGGCGAAGGTCGCTCCGCCCTTGAAGTCGACCAGGACGAAGTTGAGCTGGTCCGGCCCGTGAGTGAGGGCCAGGGCCAGCACGAGCGTGCGCAGCACCTCCGACTTACCTGAACCGGTGGCGCCCACAAGCAGGCCGTGGGGGCCCATACCGTTCTCCGCCGACTCCTTGATGTCGAGCGCCACCGGCTCACCCTCGGGCGTCACCGCGAAGGGCACGTTGAGGCGCTCAGCACCAGTGCGCTTGACCCACTGGGTGTCGGGGTTGAAGTCCCTCACGTCCCCCAAACGCAGGAGCCGCAGCAGGTCCTCGGCACGTTCGGGATCGGAGGTTCCCACCGGGGCCGCCGAAGGGGTGACGTCTTCCCCGACCGTCTGGTAACGCGCCACCAGCCGACGGGCAACGGCCTCGGCGCCACTGATGCTGATGGAGTCAGCCAGCGCCGGACTGGGATCTTGACCGGCGAGCTCGACGTTCATGGGGACCACTGCCTCGTCGACAGTCCCACTCAAGACGGTCTCGGACTGGCTGTCGGGGGGACCGAGGACGAGGCGCAGGCGATTGGGCAGGACCAAGGGCTGCTCCGCACGCTCGGAGACGCTGATGACGGTCACGCCCTGGAGCCCGCGCTCCGCTGTCAGCGAGGAACTGGAAGGGAGTGTGCCACCATCAACCAGGACGATGATGTGAGGCAGCGGAGGCTCCCCCGCGGCAGAGGAAAAGGTACCCCGCGCACTGAAATCCTCGGGCAGCTTGCCCGTGAGCTCGTCCAGGGAGTGCGCCATGAGCCGTGATGGCCCGACGGCGTCCGCCACGGAATCGGACCAGGCGTGGGGCGCCCACTTCACCCAGTCCCACTCGACTTCCGCCTCCTGAGAGGTGAGGACGGCCAGCCGCACCAGGGCGGGTGAGGTCAGCGCCAGGATGTGCGCGAGCATGGCCCGCACCTGGGAGCGAGCCTCGCTCAGCGGGCCGACCACCTCGATGTGGGAGAAGGCGCTCAGCTCGATACCGAAGGGGAGGGCATCCACCTCGGTGTGCGTAGTGACGAAACGGTGCATCGCTGACAGGCACACCGGGTCTGGAGTACTCAGAGGACCGACTTCCTCGGCCTCGATGGCAACCGCCAACGGCTGGGAAGAGCGTCCCAGCCTCACGAGCAGGTGGTCCTGCCCTTGGCGCCGTTCCCACACCCTGGCCCCGTGCTGCACCAAGTACGGAAGGGCCTCCGGCTCAGGCAAGTGGTTGACCGCGGTGCGGCGCTGGTTCTTGGCCGCCTCCCGGACCTCGGAGCGCACCTCTGAGATGTAACCGAGGTACTCGCGGCGCTGGTTCGTGACGTTGTTACGGTGCTGACGGAGCTGGCGGTACACGTTGAGCACGACCATCGACAGCATGGCCACAACCATCCCGCCGCTGGTGAGCAACATGCGCGTGTTGTTGTTATTGGAGATGGCCATGAACACCATGACGCCCATCGACCCAGCCATCGGCAGCACCATCGTCAGCGAGCTGGTGGCGTCCTGTGGTGTGATGGCGTTGGGCGGGGCCTTGAGCTCGATCGTCTCGGTCGACGCTTCGGAAGTGTCGATGGTCACGCTCTGCTCCTCGGTGTTCATGGGGGTGGGTGGGAAGGGTGCACTGCACATGGGACGACAGGTTGAACTTCGTGAGAAGTAACCGACCGAGGTGAAGCCCACCCAGCGGGTGCTGACGTCATAGTATCGATAGAGTCACGATTGTCTGCACCTCGGCCGACCTCCTCTCCCCAACCCTCTCGGAGTACTGATCCTCGGATGAATGCGACCAGCACCCGCGTCACCCTCGTCCACGAGGGCGAGCGGCTCGACATGGCGGCACGCACCGGAGTACCCATTGGCGCGCTCGTGCCTCCGCCGAAAGCGCACCAGCCCAGCGGGTTCCTTATCACAACAGCCGACGGGACGGTGGTGGACGCCGAGGCAGCCATGGGAACCGACGTCCTGGAGGGCGCTGTCCTCATCACCACACCGGTTCGAGCCGGCCTGCGGAGCTACGAGACCACGGACGCCGATCTGGAGAGCGCTCTGCGCGCATCCGTCGGGGAGACCGCGGTCGTCCTGGTGTCCGTTCTCTGCTTCTTCTTAGGGGGGCTGCCGCCCCTGATCGGGCACGGTCGGCTTCTCCCGCCCGCGTTGCAGATCGCGGGAGCCTGCCTCCTGGTCATTCTTCTGGTCTCCGCGGCCTTCAGGTCCGCCAGACAGCGATCAGCGGTGCGAGAGGCCATGGGAGCACTGACCGTCCCCCTGACGGGGGGAGCGGCAGGGGCTCTTCTGGCGCCCGTCTCCAGCCCGGACTCCCGGTTGCTGGTCGCGCTGCTCGCCATGTGGGGCACAGGGGCTGCAGCCCTGCTGTTCTGGATCATCCGCAGGGGCGCCAGTGAAGCAGTTTCAGCGGGCGCCTGGCTCTTCCTGTCCGTCGTCGGGACGATCGTGCCGGCTACGGGGATCTCGCGCGTTCCCGTCCTGGTGGTGCTCATGGCGGTGGGAGCCGTTGGCGGACTGCTGATCCCGCGCTTCGCCGTGCAAGTCCCCAATCAGCAGCTGCTGGATATGACTCAGTTGCGAGTCATGGGGCGTTCTGTGCGCCAACCCACGATGCCCCCGCCACGGGAGGTGTCTCCTCGCTCCGTCTCGCGCTCCGTGGCTCAGACGACAATGTCCTCGGTCGCGCTGGAAATCGCCTTCGGGAGCCTGGTGCTACTCGGCCTGCCGACGGCGATCCAGACCGCGTTGGCCGACGGCGTGACGGCCTGGGGGGCTCGGGTCGAGATCGTGTGCGTCATGCTGCTTCTGCTACTGCGCCCACGTACCGCTCACTCGCGAGTGCTGCGCCTCATGCCAAGGCTGGTCGTCGCGATCGCGATCGTCCTGGCGTTGGTTCTGCTGTGGATCGACGGCGGCACGGGAGTCATCACCCGACCCTGGAGCCAAGCAGTCGCTTTCATCGTTTTCCTCACAACAGCGGGCACTTTCACGGTAGGGGTGTTCCTCAGTACCGTTCGGTCGGCATGGTGGGGCCGACTTGGTGACATCTTCCAGACCCTCGCCACCGTGGGGATCCTCCCCTCGGCCGTGATCGCAGCAGGACTGATCGACGTTATGAGGCAACTATGAGAATCATGCCGACCTCCGTCGCACGCGCGGCGAAGCGCGCGCGCACTCGCAGCGGCTGGCGTCCTCTCACCACCGGGGAGGCAGCGGTCGCTGCCGTCGTCGATGCCCTCCTGCTGATCGTCGTCGTTCTCGTCCCGATGCTGGCACTCAACGTCAAGGCACTGCCCTGGATCCTGCTCGCTCAGGTGATCGTGGCTCAGAGCCTGGTTCTTGCGCGTTTCGGGAGAACGGCCGGGCTGGCAACGGTGTCGGCCACCGCGGTGGCTCCGCAGCAGGGGGCCGCCCCGGGAATCGGGCGAGCCCTGGTGAGAGTGCTTCTGCCCTTCCTCCTCCCCTTCCAGATCAGCCCCCGCAGGTCGGCGGGTCAGCCCGACAAGGACCGGGAACGCGTTCTGGATCGTCTCACCGGGACCTTGACCGTGACACGGCGACCGATGCCGGAGCAGGCGCAGCCCGGTGCAGCAGGGCGGACTCGCACCAAGCCGCGTCGTAGCAGGCGCAGCCCGAAGCCTGCTGCAACGCCGACCGTGGCTCTCAAGGCGATGACCCGAGGACCCGCGCAAGACGGGGGACGTCACCCCTCCGCCAACCCCGTAGCCACCGGCGCGCCCATGTTTCAGCCCCAGGCGCAGCCGGCGCCACCTGTGCACGAGCGCCCCGACCTGGCCGGCCCGGCCTACACGGGCACCTTCGCCGGCACCGGCGTCCCGGCAGGCCCCGCACCAGTCGCCGCCTCCAGCTCAGGTGCTGCTCGGTCACGCTTCGCACCACCGGTGGCGTCTCCCGCACTACCGCCTTCCACAACTCACCCTCCAATGGCGCCAACCCCACCTCCGGCTTCCCTGCCCCCATCTCCCGTCTCGGCGACGCCCGACTCCTCCCCGATCACTCCGTCAGTGTTCGCCACTCCTTCCGGCCCTCCGACGTCATCGATGCCCATTGGGGCCGATCCGACCACTCCGTCAGCGTCGCCCAGCGCTCCGGCCCCTCAGGCTCCGGCTCAGGCGAGCCCCTCTCTGCCTCCGTCGCTACCGCCACGGATTCAACCGGCTCGGCAGCAGGCGGCATCCCCGCTGCCCCCAGCGGGGGGTTCTGCTCCGTCTGCAGCCAATGGAGCGTACGCCGCGGCCCCCGGGATCCACAGCGGCGCGCCAGATGCTCCCGGTGAACCGGTCGGCCCACAGAACGCCCAGCTCCCGGTGATACCACCCTCGTCAGCCACTTCTGTCGTTTCTCCCTCTTCACGATGGTACCCGGCGACACCTTCGGCCTCTGGAGGACCGGTTTCCTCTGCCCCCTCCGGACCGTCCTCAGCGCAGCCCGGAGATCGCCAACCGACGACGATCTGACGGCAGGGCCGCGCACACCCCCGTACAACACAACGGTGCTCTGAGCCTTGAAGGCTCAGAGCACCGAAGGGGCTTGTCGGGGCGACGATCGAAAGTCATCAGGTGAAGGAACCAGCAGCCTTCTGGTCAGTCGACTGGTAGTCGCCCCGGGAGGTACTCACGTGGGTGCCGAGCTGCTGGGTCAGCATCTGCTGGCGGCTGATCGCGTCACGGCACTGCGCCATAGCGATGGTGTACTGCTGCTGCGCCTCACCGGACCAGCCACTCTGGGTGGGGCGAAGCTCAGCGTCCATGGCATCCAGATCGGATGAGGAGTCGGAAGAACTCCGGTGCATCTCAGCGGAAAGCGTCTCCAGCCCACCGTGATTAACGAGAAGGTCGTCATTGCTCGTCATAAATATCTCCTGCGGTGAAAGTAAGTGTGTTGAGTCACGGACAGTGAGGTCGTCAGGGGAGGTTTCGGTAGTTGCTGGCGGCCTCAGAGCCGAGGCGCCGGGCTCCAGTCGCAACCTCCGAGTCAGCGCTCGTTAACGCCGTACCGGTACTCCGCAGACCATCCGAGAGCTTCAGCAGCGCCTGGTCGATCCGGCGGTGCTCCTCCATGAACTGCACAATAACCTGAGCGACGGCGGCCGCGCCCTGCCCGACCCAGCTGGCCTGGCACTCATCAGCGGCACTCTTGACCCGCATAGCGATCGTATTCTGATTTGCGCGATGATCATCCACCGTCGTGGCCGCCGTATCGAGTACGCCAGCCTCAGCCTTCACCTGCTCGGCCATAAGACTCCTTTCTCCGGGCTGCTCGCGGCAGCCGCTGTGGGCGAGCAGCATCGACCAAGACCGTGCACCAAGGGCTTCGAACTGGCCCATGCTGCTCTCTAGCCCGCTCAGACTAGCGCACGACAACTAAGCGCGGCATTAATTCACGTAATGTGATCGAGATCAGTGTGGGCAGTCTCGCCGCATGAGCCCGCCCTTGCCCCCTAGTCCTGACACCCGATTCGTGATCTACGATGGGGTGTCGCTCGGCTGCATCCGTAGCTGGTGATGACTCGCCCTCGTCCCGTTCTCCAGGAGAATCGCCTTGCCTCCTCCCGCCTCGCGTGTTCGGCGCAGCTCCTCCCTCATGCCCATCACCGTCGTCTACGAGCGCATCCCGGTGGACGTCTCGCTACCGGTCGATCTCCCCCTGGTCGAGGTGGTTCCAGCCTTGGCGCAGAAGCTTGAAGGGCTGGGGGAGGAGGCCTCGGCTTACGGCATGTGCTTGACCACGCAGGCGGGTCGTGTTCTCGACGACTCCCTGTCACTGGCGGATCAGCGTGTCGGTGCGGGCGATGTATTGACGCTCGATCTGCGCAGCATGGAGGCGGAGCACCGCTATGACGATCTGACCGAAGCGGTTGCCGCCGCGGTGGAACGTCAGCAGGTCGCCTGGGACCCCAAGGACACGCTGACCTTATCGGTGGGCGCCACCTGCCTGCTCTTCGCCGCCGGAGGCGCTCTGCTCCTGCGCCAGGGGCCCGGAGGATGGGTGACCCCGGCGTGCGCGGCGGTGGCAGCGGTGCTGCTGATCCTGGCTGCGCTCGCCGTCAAGCAGATGAAGGAGAAAGGGGCCTGGGCACTGGTCATGACGGCGGCGGTACTCGCCGGCGTGACCCTCCACACGGCGATTCAGGGACCGCCGACCGGACTGAGGATGGCAGCCGCGGGCGCCGTCGGCGCCTCGCTCCTGGGCGCCTGCATACCGTTGCTGGACCGCGATCGTCCGCTGCTCGCCGGCCCCCTGCTCGTGTGCGTGGCCATGATGGCCACGGGGCTGGGGACTGAGGCGCTCGGTTACCGGTTGGCGCCGGTTCTCGCTCTGGTCAGCGCGACCGCTGCCGGCATCTCGCTCCTGACCCCGTGGCTCGCACTCGCCTCAGTCCCGGTGACCATCAGCCTGCCCGACCAACCCGAGGGGTATCACCGAGCCGAGGATGAGGGGCCGATCAAGGCGGCGCTGACATCTCGCATCCTGAACATGCACGGGCTGGTGCTGTCCGTGCGTGTCGCCTGCTCGATGATCGTGCTGGCCTCGGTTCCGACTCTCGCCTCGGTCGGATACGACGGCGTCGCCCTGGTTGCAGCCATCGCGGTTGCCGCGATGCTGAGCACGCGTGCGGTTCGTTCACGGGCGGATGTGACGGCCGGCGTCGTGGGCGGCATGCTCATCCTGGCGACGCTGGTGCTCGTGATCGTCCTCAAGCGGGCCGACGTCGTCATGCCCATGGTCGTGCTGGTCGGGGTCGTGGGCCTGGTGGTCCTTCTTCTCAATGTCCTTGGGCCCACGTACCGTCCGAGGCTGGCGCGCCTCACCGATGTCATCGAGATCCTGGTCCTACTGTCCATCGCACCCCTGGCCGCCCTTGTCATCGGAGTGCTGTGATGGCTTCCAATAAGGACATCCTCAGTGCGCAGCGATTCAACCGCCAGCGCCTCGTCATGGCCTTCAGCGCCGGGACGCCGGGGGGCCGGGAGGTGGAGCCGCGCAACATGCTCCGACCAGTGATCGGCGGGATCGCGATCGCACTGGTCATCCTTCTGGTCTCACTGGTCATGGGTCGATTCACCTCCCCGCTGCCCAATGACTGGCAGAACAACACCCTCGTCGTCGTGAAGAACGAGGGGACGCGCTACGTGACCATCCGCGGACGCCTACGCCCGGTCACCAACATCGCCAGCGCCCGCCTCCTGTCGGACCCCGGCTCCTTCAAGCAGACCACCGCTGGTGCTGACACGCTGAACGGCATTGAGAGGGGCTCGCAGGTGGGGATCGCCGACGCCCCGGAGTCGCTTCCCGCCGCCAAGTCCTTGGTGCCCCGGGGATGGGCGGCCTGCTCCTCCACCGCGGGCACGACCTCGACCTTCGTCGGCTCCGCACCCTCGGGCATGGGCTCAGTGGGGCATGCGCTGGTATCTGTGGGGAAGAGCCACTACCTCATCGCCAACGGCCACCGCTACCCGATTCCCTCCGAGAAGCTGGACGCCGCCCTCCACGCCCTGAATCTGGACGCCGATCCCGTGGTCCCGGTCGACGCCACCTGGATCAACCTCTTTCCCCAGGGGAGCACGATCAAGCCCTTCTCACTGTCGGACGCCGGCACCCCGGTGACCACCCTGTCCTCCTCGATCTCCAACCCCATCGCCGGATCCCTGCTCGTGGTATCCGACGGTTCGGGGGCTCAGCGCCACTACCTGGTGCGAGCCGACGGTCGGGTCGCCCGCCTCAACGAGGTCGAGCTCGCGATGTACAAGCTCGGCTCCCCCAACGTCACTGAGCAGCAGGTCAACGCCTCGGACCTGAGCCAGGCCGGCACGACGACGTCGTCGGCCCCGTCAGACTGGCCCGACACGCTGGGCAAGGGCGTCACTGAGAACCAGAGCGCCTGCGCCGTCCTCCAGGTCGACGCCTCGGGTCAGATGACCTCGACGATCAATGCGAGCAATCAGATCGACAAGGGCGGCGTGACGGTCAAGGGAGGAACCGGCGCTCTGGTGCGCGCGACCTCCGGCGGCTCCGCCGGCCAGGTCTTCCTGCTCACGGACGCCGGCCGCGTCTGGGCATTGGGAGGCGCCACCGCTGACACGGTCAGGCAGCTCGGCTACACCATGAGCAACGTGTCCAACATCCCCTCCCCGTGGCTCTCCTTGTTCCCGGCCGGGCCGGAGCTGTCGAAGGCCGCCGTGTGGAAGGGCGTGCAGGACAAGTGAAGCGTTCCCCGCGCCGCCTGGCAGCGTGCGTTCCCGCGGTGATCCTGTTGGCCACGTCGCCCATCATGGGGACGGCATCACTCGCCGGCGGCGCGCTCCTACCCCGACTTCCCATGCCGAACCCCCAACCGGCCTCAACGCAGGAAGCCGCCCCCGCCCCTCAGGAGGCGGCGGCCCCGGCAGCTCCGGCGCCCTCGCCCACACCGTCAGCCGCATCGGAGCAGACCTCGACCGCCGCCCCACAGGTGCAGACCGGCCCTCCGCCCATCGATGCCGAGGTCGCCGACTGCCAGCGAGGGGAGGGGTCACTGCTGACGACCAGCCCACCGGTGTTCAAGCAGATCGGTGTGGAGCGGGCCTGGGGCGTGACAGAGGGGCAGGGCGTCGTCGTGGCCGTGGTCGACTCCGGAGTGGATGCCAACAACCCCCATCTTCAAGGGGCGATGGCCCCGGGAATTGATCTCCTGGGCCGGGGGGACGGCCAACGCGACGACAGCGGCCACGGGACTGCGGTGGCGGGGATGATCGCCGCCCGCCAGGTGGAGGGCTCCGGCGTCGTCGGGATTGCCAAGAGCGCCACCATCATGCCGGTACGGGTCTACCAGGGGACCTCCGACGATCAGGTGAAGAGGGGCGTCGGCCCCACGCCGACGCGCACCGCCGAGGGGATTCAGTGGGCCGCCGACAACGGCGCCAAGGTGATCGTCGTCGGGCACATGCTGACTCAGGACGAGCCCGAGGTTCAGGCGGCGGTGAATCACGCGACTGAGGTCGGAGCCCTCGTGGTGGCCGGAGCCGGTGCTGTGGAGAGCACGAAGCGCCCGAGCGGGGGCGCGACGGCCTCCACTCCACCGCCCGCCACGGATGCGAACGGGGCTGAGGTTCGTTACCCGGCCGCCTACCCGAACGTCCTGGGGGTGACGAGCCTGGACGCCAGCGGCGGCGTCTCGAAGGACATGCTGCACGGCTCTCACGTCGACGTGGCGGTCCCCGCCCAGGCGGTTCCCACCACGTTCTTCGAGGAGGGGGACTGCCTGGTCTCCCAGAACCGCCCCTCCCCCGCCTTAGCGGCCGGGTACGCCGCGGGGGTTGCGGCGCTCGTGGTGGCGGCGCATCCGACGGAGGCGCCGGCGGACTGGAAGTACCGGTTGACGGCGACGGCGATCCGGCCGGAGCCGACCACGTCCAGCCCGGCGACCGGCTGGGGGCTCATTGCTCCGTATGCGGCGTTGAACTTCGTCAACGACGGTACGGCGGTGGGGCCGGAGAACCCGCGTGGCGCCCATCCGGTGCCGACGCCGTCTCCGAGTCCGTTGAAGCCGATCGTTCCCGACCCTGCGCCGTGGCGCCGGGCGCAGCTCGCGGGGGGCATCGGGGCCACGGGATTGGTGGCGCTGTCCCTGGGCCTGGTGGCCAGCAGGATTCGAGGCCGGAAACAACCCTGAGGGCGGCCGACGGACGGCCTTGCTAGGCGGAGGGGACCCGTGACACCTCGACTACGAACGCCTAGATCACATTCACAAGGCCTTGTCACCAACGATTCGTAGCAGATCTCCGTTCGAGATGTCGAGGAGGGCGGGGAAGTTATCCCCCTGTTATTTACCCAACAGTTTGGTGGGAGGCTCCCGCATCCGGTTTGTGGTTAGGGTGGGGCTCATGTCTGATCGATTGGTTGAGGAGCGTTTGTCTCGGATTGCTGAGCAGGTCGCTCAGGCGCAGCGCAATAGCGAGGCGACTGAGCGGGTGCGTGAGCAGGCCGACTCGCTGGAGGTTGAGGGCACGTCCAAGGGCGGCGAGGTCACGGTGGTTGTTGACGCCGCCGGGCGCGTGCGGGACGTGCGCTTCACGGCGGCGAGCCAGGTGCTCAATCCGTCCCAGCTCTCCGCAGCGGTCATGGAGGCCATCGACACCGGCCGCCGGGACGCGGCTACCAGGATCCGCGCGATCGTGGATCGTCATATCGGTACGGACACGGGGCTGGGCCAGGCAATGCTGGGGGCCTACGAGCAGATGGCCGGCCCCAAGGTGGGAGCCACCCGGCGTGCCGAGCAGGCCGAGGAGAGCCGCAACAAGAAGCGCAGCGCGCCCCCTGGTCTCGTCTTCCCAGGCATGTAGCCCCAGGTGCCCTATCACCCGCTCAGGAGGATCTGAGCGGGCAGGGCAGCACTGACTGTTCTCAACGGAATCACATCAAGGACAAGAGAAAGAAGAAAGGGCCTGCGATGGCGGATATTCGAATTAACGGAGAAACCTTGTGTTCGGGGGCGAAGGATACAGATGCGGTGGCTGCTGGTGTGGCTCAGGCCCGGGATGCTTCCGGTGCGGCACTGGCGGATAACGCATTCGGTCTCATGTGCTCACCGTTGTTCCTGCCAACCTACACATTGGTGAAGACGGCGGCTGACGCCATGATGGTCTCGGCCGAAAAGGGGCTACGTAACAGCGCCACCGCCCTACGGGGCACCGCCACCGCCCTGGAGGGCACCGACTCCAACTCCGCCGCCGGTGCGCGTCAGCTGAGGCCGTGATCGACAATGGGTAACGAGCTTGTCGCTGAGGTCAAAGAGTCGGAGACCGTCTGGTCTGGTTCTCGTCTGATTGAGGACGGTTTTGATCTGAAGGAGGCGTTTGAGTCCAAGAGCTGGGTCGCCGGCGGTCTGGGGACGGTGGCCACGGCCTTGGACACGGCCGCAGCGGTGATGGATCCCCTGGGTGAGGCACTGTCCGCCGGGGTGGGATGGATCATTGAGCACCTGGGGAGCCTCAATGAGTGGCTCAACGAGCTCACCGGTGACAGTGACGCGGTGGCTGCGGCTGCCTCGACGTGGACGAACATCGCCACCAAGCTGAACTCGTGCGCCAGCGACCTGGACAAGGTGTGCACGGGGCGTCTGGCTGGCCAGGAGTCCCTGGCAGTGGCGACCTTCAAGACCCTGCAGGCCGGCTCCGCCTCCCACCTGCGCATGACCGGTCAGCTGGCCGGCGCGATCTCGGGCGGGCTGACAGTGGCCTCGATGATCGTGCGCATGGTGCACGACATGGTCCGCGACGCCATCTCAGACGTCATCGGCAAGCTCGCCTCCAAGGTCGCCATCGGAGTTCTCACCGCAGGCCTGGCCGCCCCCTGGGCAGTGAGCACAGCCATCACCGAAGTCTCCTCCTGGGTAACCCGCCTGTCCAAAGAGGTAGCCGACACCGTCCTGTCAGCCAAGAACCTCAAAGGCCTGCTAACCAAAGCCAACCGCCTGTTCGACGACGTCGCCAAGGCCTTCACCCGCATCCCGGCCAAGGTCAGCGAGGCCGTCACCACGAAGGTGGAGGCAGCCAAGGACCTCGCGTCCTCCCTCAGCAACCCCCAGCACGCACTGGCCGGCCTACCAGGTCTCAACATGCGCCAGGCCCGCGACATGGGGAGAGCCAAACCCACCGTCCACAGACCCAGCAAAGCTCCCACACCCCCCAAGACCCCACGCCCCAACCCCAACGAAGGCCGCTGGGGAGTAAAACTCGACGACGCAGCCAGCACCACCAAGAGCACCAGCAAGGCGACGGACGCTGCTGCCGACGGAGCCAAGAGCACCAGCCACGCAACGGACGCTGCTGCCGACGGAGCCAAGGGAGCAGCCAGCGCCGCGGGCGCGGCGGCAGCCAGCACAAAACGTGCCGGCAGTGCGGCAGACGCGGCCAAGACGGGAAAGAATGCTGATAAGTACCAAAAAGACATACCTGAGCTATTCCGCCAGCATCAAGCCCAGAAGGCCGCAAAGCAGCAAGCTATAGAGCGCCTGGATGAAGCAGTGCCCGAGGGGTACTCTCGTAGCGACTTTACGCGAAAGAGAATGCAAGACACAGCAGCTGAAATGGCAGACAATGGCCACAGCGCACGTGAAATTTCCAAGCTTGAAGACTTGGCGGACGAGGCGTCTACCGCACGTAAGGAATTAAACGACGCTGCCGCCAGGATCGGAGAGGCAGGCGGTGAGGCACATCTCACGGAGAATGGGTACCATATTCCTGAAGAGTTCCGTGCAGACAATGTGACAGTGAACAACGGGACCGCCCCGCGAGGTTGGGTCGACGGGATGGCCCTGAGTCCGAACGGCGATGAAATGGTCGTCGCGGAATACAAGGGGGTAGGAGCACGCGTGGACAGCACGCCACGTGCGACTACTTACGAAGGGAAGGCCCCTCAGGCATCGCCTGCGTACACGCGAGACCGCATGCTGAGCGACCCTCGCTTCGCCCAGTACTTCCACGACCACCCCGATGTGTGGCAGAGCGTTCAGAACGGGGACACAAAGATGACAATCAAGGTGATAGCGACACGCGAACCTGGTAGAATAGAAGTCACCAACACCCCCTTCGAGCTCACACCGGAAGTCACTCAGCACCTTCAAAATTCTATCGACAAACTCTAGAAAGCCCAGGAGAGTGCCATGAATCCCACTACATCAAACGATGCGGGATCAACAACATCAGACTTTCGCTATTACCCGGCCGACCAGGCAATTGGTATTATTCGAGCGATTGCCGAGCATCGATGGCCCATGACCGTCGAGGAGGCTTTCTCGCTGCGAGACCAGTTCGGCTGGACACCCGCTCCAGACGATGGAAGATTTTTCGTTACTCCCGTCAGCAACGGAGAAGAAGACGGTCACATAAGCTTAGTCGTCAACAACAATAAGTATATATCCAGAGTCTCTTTCCGCTTGACCAGCCTTGCCCCTCCGGACCCGGGCCCGGAAATTAGGGCATTGATACAGTCAGCACGCTCAGAGTACGTTGCTGGACTTACATCACTGTACGGGACTGCAACCCCCGGCTCTAGCAGCAAAGTCGAAACTTTGTCTTGGTATTTGCCGTCACGCGCGAGTGTCGGTTTAGGAGTCGGCACAAGATTTGTGTCCGCGACAATTGAATCGCCAGCGATGACTGATCTTACTGAAGCTGAAGAGAAGTATTTCGCAGAAGGAGGAGAATTGTAGCCCTCGAGGACAGCTGCGCCAGCGCCGCAGCCGGGGCACTGAACTGGCAGCCCATCGAGGACACCGACGTCGATGCCCGCCGGGCGTTCTGGCTATGGTATCTGGATGAGGCCATCCCGGCTGTCCTGGCCGACTGAGCGCTGGAAGGGGGCTTCACGCGAGCCGCCCGGCCAGCTGGCACCTAACTCATCAACCCGCCAACGGTGGGGGTCGAGTCCTTCCGACTCGGCCCCCACCGTCTCACACTCACACACAGCGGCTGCGGCTGCCTCGACGTGGACGAACATCGCCACCAAGCTGAACTCGTGCGCCACCGACCTGGACAAGGTGCGCTCCAGTCGCCTGGCCGGCCAGGAGTCCCTGGCAGTGGCGACCTTCAAGACCCTCCAGGCCGGCTCAGCCTCCCACCTGCGCATGACCGGTCAGCTGGCGGGCGCGATCTCGGGCGGGCTGACGGTGGCCTCGATGATCGTGCGCATGGTGCACGACATGGTCCGCGACGCCATCTCAGACGTCATCGGCAAGCTCGCCTCCAAGGTCGCCATCGGAGTTCTCACCGCAGGCCTGGCCGCCCCCTGGGCAGTGAGCACAGCCATCACCGAAGTCTCCTCCTGGGTCACCCGCCTGGCCAAAGAGGTAGCCGACACCGTCCTGTCAGCCAAGAACCTCAAAGGCCTACTAACCAAAGCCAACCGCCTGCTCGACGACGTCGCCAAGGCCTTCACCCGCATCCCGGCCAAGGTCAGCAAAGCCGTCACCACGAAGGTGGAGGCAGCCAAGGACCTCGCGTCCACCTTAAAACACCCCCAGTACGCACTGGCCGGCCTACCGGGCATCAGCATGCGCCAGGCCGGCGACATGGGGAGAGCCAAACCCACCGTCCACAGGCCCAGCGGCGGCCCTAAACCCCCCAAGACCCCACGCCCCAACCCCAACGAAGGCCGCTGGGGACAAAAACTCGACGACGCCCCAGCCAAGTCCGACCCCAAACCAACCACCAGCGGCGGCGACAGCACCCCACCCAAGGGCGGAGGCGACGGAAAGGGCGGCGACGGAAGCGACCCAATGAGCGGCCCGGTCGTCTTTAAGCCTTTCAAAGGAGCATCAGAAGCTGACGTTAAAGCACTTCACGAATATGTCGCTGGGTGCAACCAGGCACTTAGAGAGGGGAAGTTGTCTCCCACCGGAAGAGTTGCCACAAAAGGCACCGAAATCGACCGTCAGGCAAAGCGTGCAGCCCGACAAGAGAGGCGAGCGCACCCGGAAAAATACCCATCTCCTGACATTGTTGCCGGACACGTTCCGGACAGCACATGGTTGGGGCATGGGAATCCACCCAGCTGGCAGGCAATGCCGTCCAAGTTGAACTCCAGCCTGGCAGGACAGAACAACAACTATCCGGTAGGGTACAAGCCAACAGAATTCCTCGTCGGGGAAGGGGATTGAGACATGACTGGTGAGACTGCTGGCACATCCAGCCAGGCAAGTCAGGGCGTTCCCGGGTGGACGTGGCCGGACTACATCGGCTGGGGGTGGATGATCGTCCAAGCGAGGATGGAGGCCGACTGGACCGGGCTGTGGGACTACGCGATGCCAAATCCGAAGGCGTCAGAGGAGACTGTGGCCCGCGCCGAGGCCCGGCTGGGTTTCCGTCTGCCAGAGTCCTACCGAGGTTTCCTCCTAGCGGCCGATGGCTGGCCCTGCTTCTTCCAGGACATGACGATCTTCTCCACCTCCGACCTGCTGGGCGGCGAGCTGCACAAGGCCGGACAGATCCAGCTGGAGCTGGAGGAGTGCGTCGAGGCCATGGCCGCCGGAGGCGTCATCGCCGCCGACCACTTCACTGTTGTCGCCTCTCGAGAATCTATTGAGATCGCTCTCATGGGAAAGCCCGGCACCCCGGCTGAGGGGACCGTCTCCTGGGTACGCGGCGAGGTCATGCAGCGCTATGACGACTTCCTGGACTACTACCTGTCCATGATGGAGCTCAACAAGCTCGACACCGCTGACCTCAGACGAGATTATGGCCCTAAGCCCGACGGTGTGCCTCACGCTGTCATCGACCGCCCCGGCAGCCCGCCGGTCTTCGAGCACGCCCGCCGCGACGACCTGTAGAACCGACATAAGTAGCTCTCTCCACTCGGATTCAGCCTGAGGCACTGCCTATCCCTGCCGGGTGACGAATCACTTCGCAGGAGCATGGATAGCCGCTGAAGCCGGAGAGTAGACCCCGTCAGCCTTGTGGTGCTGGGGTCAAGTCGAGACAACCGACTTGACCCCAGCACCACAAGGCTTTTCCGCTCCCACCACAGGCCAACGGACTGCTTACACTCGACCTGAAAGCCAACCTGTTTCGTGAACGCCTTTAACAAGATCACTACTATTACTGCTCGTTCACCTCAACAGAGACCGAGGCACACCCACCACCCGCCGAGACAATGAGGCCTATTCACAACATCCATCGAAGGTGCTGTGACCTGCGCGGATGCCAGCGTCGGCCAGTCCCGTGAATAAGCCTCAATCCACTTACCACCACACCAGATAACGAAGCAACCCCGTCGGTCAAGCAGTCGTCTCAGCAGAAAGGCCACACCCGGCACCTGCGCATGACCGGAGAGGTGGCGGGCGCGATCTCGGGCGGGCTGACGGTGGCCTCGATGATCGTGCGCATGGTGCACGACATGGTCCGCGACGCCATCTCAGACGTCATCGGCAAGCTCGCCTCCAAGGTCGCCATCGGAGTTCTCACCGCAGGCCTGGCCGCCCCCTGGGCAGTGAGCACAGCCATCACCGAAGTCTCCTCCTGGGTCACCCGCCTGGCCAAAGAGGTAGCCGACACCGTCCTGTCAGCCAAGAACCTCAAAGGCCTACTAACCAAAGCCAACCGCCTGCTCGACGACGTCGCCAAGGCCTTCACCCGCATCCCGGCCAAGGTCAGCAAAGCCGTCACCACGAAGGTGGAGGCAGCCAAGGACCTCGCGTCCACCTTAAAACACCCCCAGTACGCACTGGCCGGCCTACCGGGCATCAGCATGCGCCAGGCCGGCGACATGGGGAGAGCCAAACCCACCGTCCACAGGCCCAGCGGCGGCCCTAAACCCCCCAAGACCCCACGCCCCAACCCCAACGAAGGCCGCTGGGGACAAAAACTCGACGACGCCCCAGCCAAGTCCGACCCCAAACCAACCACCAGCGGCGGCGACAGCACCCCACCCAAGGGCGGAGGCGACGGAAAGGGCGGCGACGGAAGCGACCCAATGAGCGGCCCGGTCGTCTTCTATCCTCCTAAGAACGCGACAGCTGCTGAGCTTAAAGAGCTTGACGATTACGTTGCCGGCTGCAACCGAGCACTTGAAGCCGGTGCACTGTCAAAAACCGGGAGAGTCGCCACCACAAAGAGTTCTCTTGCCCAAGAGGCAAAGGCTGCAGCGGCACGTGAAAAGAAAGCACATCCCGAATTGTATTCGGGTGGCAAAGTTGCCGGCCATGTTCCTGACACCGGATGGGGGCGAGGCCCAGAGCCGCACGAGTGGCAGCCGATGTCACCCAAGGTGAACTCCAGTCTGGGGGGACAGAACAATCGCTATCCTGTAGGATACAAACCGACGATATTCCTTCGCGGGGAAAGGGAATGAGACATGACTGATCAGGCTACTGGCGCCGCCGGTGAAGCTAGTCAGGGGAGGCGGGAGTTTACGTGGCCGGACTACATCGGCTGGGGGTGGATGATCGTCCAGGCGCGGATGGAGGCCGATTGGAAAGGCATATGGAACTACGCCGTTCCGCACGTGCATGCCACGGAGGAGACTGTGGCCAGCACCGAGGCTCAGCTGGGTTTCCGTCTGCCGGAGTCCTACCGCGGATTCCTCCTGGCCTCCAACGGCTGGCCCTACTTCTACCTGGACATGACGGCCTTCTCCACCTCCGACCTGCTGGGCGGCGAGCTGCACGAGGCCGGCCAGACCCAGCTGGAGCTGGACGAGTGCATTGAGGCCATGGCCGCCGGAGGTGTCATCGCCGCCGACCACTTCCCCGTAGCCGCCTCACTGGAGTCGATCGACGTCGCTCTCATGGGAAAGCCCGGCACCCCAGCAGCGGGTACCGTCTCCTGGGTGCGCGGCGAAGTGATCGAGCGATACGACGACTTCCTGGACTACTACCTGTCCATGATGGAACTCAGTAAACAGGAGACAGAGTCCATCCGAAGGAAGGACGGCCCTAAGCCCGCCGGTGTGCCTCACGCTGTCATCGGCCGTCCCGGCAGCCCGCCGGTCTTCGAGCACGCCCGCCGCGACGACCTGTAGAACCGACATAAGTAGCTCTCTCCACTCGGATTCAGCCTGAGGCACTGCCTATCCCTGCCGGGTGACGAATCACTTCGCAGGAGCATGGATAGCCGCTGAAGCCGGAGAGTAGACCCCGTCAGCCTTGTGGTGCTGGGGTCAAGTCGAGACAACCGACTTGACCCCAGCACCACAAGGCTTTTCCGCTCCCACCACGGGCCAACAGACCGCTCGTCGCAACCTTAAAACAATGTCCTGCGCACACCTAAACAAGGTCACTTCTACCGTCAGGTGGACGGCAAGTTCCACTATGTCACTGACGAGCACGCGCGTACCGCGCGCATGGAGGTCGACGGCCACATGGAGCCTCTGTCTGACGGTGAGAAGGGTGTGCGCTCGGCGCATACGCAGAGCAAGGTGACGACCTGCCCGGTGAGCACAACGGTGGACACGGGGCAGGTACCCAGTTCCACGGCCCGCCTGAGAAGATCAACGTGGTGGCGATGCTCAAGGAGGTCAACCAGAACTTCCCCGACAGCGACTTCGAGTCCTACCTGGAGCTGGAGCAGCAGATCGCCAAGGAGCCGGGCAACTACAAGGGCTTCGCCGTAGACTTCGACTACCGAGACCCGGCCGGGCCGGAACTGACCAAGACCGAGCAAGTACCCACCGAGTTCAAAGCGACATGGACGGACGCTAAAGGCGTTCCTCAAAGCTTGCCGTTCGCGAACCAGTAGGAGGTAGTTTCTGTGAGTGCTGAGAACCTGAGTGCCCAGGAGGCCTTCGAGCGGTTCGAGGGCATGCTGCGTGACTGGCTGCGTGACAGCGGCGGGACCCGCATCGACATCGACTACCACGCCATCCACCGCACCGGGCATGTCATCAACTGGCTGACGATCAACGGTCAGCGCAAGGGCGTCCTGTTTCCCGCGAAGATGGACTTCACCATGTACAAGCTTCGCCCGGCCCAGGTCGATCCCCACCGGGGTGCCTGGCTGTATTCGCACCTGTGGATGGAGGCCTCGGACGGTGTGCTGCATCAGGAGTCGGACTGGATGCGTGAGCCGGTTATTCGCGGCGAGCTCATGTCGGAGCAGGACGCGGCGGTGGAGCTGAGGCTGCATCCCAGGGATCCTGAGTTCATCCCGGAGTGGATGGCGACCAAGGCAGCCGCCTTCCACAAGCAGGAGGAGGCCCGAGCACGACGTCGCGAACGCGACCGAGCCCGCCGGGAACGCAAGAAGGCCGAAGCCGCCCAAGCCACCCAGGAGGCTGCCACACACACGGCGAATACCAACGAGGACGGCCAGTAGCGGGCTTGGTGGGGCACCCGTGCCGTCAGCTATATGGCTGGAGTCACTCTCCTGGCACCATCCAGACGCCTCGCGGCTCCGAACTCCTGGTGACGGTGCACTACGTCGGTGCGCCACCACTCACCTGGCCACGTCGCCAGCCCATGTCACCAAGGAGTTCTCCCATGC
>ERZ772927.312-NODE-312-length-23422-cov-5.5729_pt1 | contig 23422 bp, 16 predicted proteins | sample MGYA00512115_ERZ772927 | MGnify/ENA primary metagenome ERZ772927 (study PRJEB29015, sample SAMEA2737924) | human oral metagenome | biome: human oral; feature: human-associated habitat; material: dental | place: China | collected 2013 ... | reverse complement strand
CACCCCCCAAACCAGGACCCACGTCCCACACCCCACCCGGACATTCAGCTGTGCTCCTGCTCGGGCGTGGTATCGGTGCTGGCCCCGGGCGTCGTCGCCTCGGTCTTCTGCGCCCGGCGCCTCGACGTCGTCTCACGGCCAGACCGTTCCGCTCTCTGAACTTGAATTGCCCACTAGGTGAGAATGGGTGAGGATGCCCGTATGCGCGTCTACAACTTCTCCGCAGGCCCCGCCCAGCTACCCCTGCCCGTCCTGGAGCGGGCCGCCTCCGAGCTGACCGACTGGGGCGGCTCGGGCATGAGCGTCCTGGAGGTCTCCCACCGCGAGAAGGACTTCGTGGCCTGCGCCGTCGACGCCGAGACCACCCTGCGCCGACTCCTCGCCGTGCCCGAGAGCTATCGCGTCCTGTTCCTCCAGGGCGGGGCCACCGCCCAGTTCGCCGCCGTCCCCATGAACCTCACTACCGCGGGGGACACGGTCGCCTACCTCAACACCGGCCAGTGGTCCACCAAGGCCATTAAGCAGGCCCGTGCCTACGACCTCGACGTCGTCGTGAGCGCCGACGAGTCCGCCTCCTCCTACACCACCACGCCCGACCCCGGCTCCTACGAGGTCCCCGCCACCGCCCGCTACCTGCACTACACGCCCAACGAGACCATTGGCGGGGTGGAGTTCCCCGATCTCCCCGACGCCGGGGACGTGCCCCTCGTGGGGGACCTCTCCTCCACAATCCTCTCCCGCCCCCTGGACGTGGGCCGCTTCGGTCTCATCTACGCCGGCGCCCAGAAGAACATGGGTCCCTCGGGGCTGACCGTGGTCATTGTCCGCGAGGACCTGCTGGGCCGCGCCCGCACCATTACCCCTGGCGTCCTGGACTACACGAAGATGGCCGCCGCCAACTCCATGCTCAACACGCCGCCCACCTTCTCCGTCTACCTCCTGGGACTCGTCGCCCACTGGATTGAGGACACCGGCGGGCTGACCGCCATGGGGGAGCGCAACCAGGCCAAGGCCGCCGCCCTCTACGCGGCCATTGACTCCTCCGGTTTCTACTCCAACCCCGTTGAGGAGCGCTCGCGCTCCTGGACGAACGTCCCCTTCACCCTGGCCGACCCCGCCCTCGACGCCGAGTTCCTGGCCGGGGCGCTAGCAGCCGGGCTGACCAACCTCAAGGGCCACCGCTCCGTGGGAGGTATGCGGGCCTCCATCTACAACGCCATGCCCATGGAGGGCGTGACGGCCCTTATTGACTACATGGCCGAGTTCGAACGCACCCACGGCTGAGCTGGCTGGCTCTGCGCGGTGCGGCGGCGTGGGACCTGGCGGCATGGGGCCCGGTACTGCGGTGCCCGGCCGCGCGGGACCTGGCGCCCCGTCGCGGCACCGGGTGCGATGCGACACCCCCTGCCTGCGTCCTGCTCGGCCCCGTCTGCCGCCCCGGCGAGGGGGTGTCCGCCTCACCATTACCCGCAAACAAACACTGTCTTCAAAGAGAAGGACCTACCATGACCTCCAAGCAGTTCCGTGTCCGCACCCTCAACGCCATCTCCGGCAAGGGGCTGGCACGCTTCCCCGACGACCGCTACGAGGTAGGCGGATCGGTGGAGGATCCGCACGCCCTGCTGCTGCGCTCCGCCCTCCTCCACGACTCCGCGGTCCCCGGATCCGTGCTCGCGGTGGCCCGTGCCGGGGCCGGCACCAATAATATTCCGGTGACCTCCCTGACTGAGCGCGGTATCCCGGTGTTCAACACCCCGGGCGCCAATGCCAATGCCGTCAAGGAACTGGTCCTGGCCAGCCTGTTCATTGCCTCGCGCCACCTTATTCCTGCCGCCCGCTTCGCCCACACCCTCGCCGGTGACGACGACGCCATCGCCCGGGCCGTGGAGGCCGGAAAGAAGAAGTTCGTCGGGTTCGAGCTGCCCGGGCGTACCCTGGGGGTCATTGGGCTGGGGGCCATCGGCGTCCAGGTGGCTAATGCCTCCCTGGGTCTGGGGCTGAAGGTCATTGGATACGACCCTGCCATTAGCGTGGAGCACGCCTGGCACCTGTCCGCCGACGTCAAGCGCGCCAACTCTATTGAGGACGTGTTCCGCAAGGCCGATATCCTCACCGTGCACGTTCCTCTCATTGACTCGACCCGCGGCCTGGTGAGTACCCAGCGGATCGCCCTCATGAAGGATACCGCGGTGCTGCTCAACTTCGCCCGCGCTGAGATCGTGGACACCGCCGCCGTCGTGGCCGCCCTGGACGAGGGGAAGCTGGGCGGGTACGTGTGCGACTTCCCCTCCACGGCCGTCCACAAGCACCCCAGGTGCATCTCCCTGCCGCACCTGGGGGCCTCTACCAAGGAAGCCGAGCGCAACTGCGCCATGATGGCGGTGGACTCCCTGCGCGGTTTCCTGGAGGACGGGCAGGTGCACAACTCGGTCAACTTCCCCGAGGCCGTCATGTCGCGCGAGCCCGGCACCCGACGTATTGTCATTGTCAACCGCAACGTACCCAATATGGTGGGTCAGGTCTCCACCATTGTGGCCCAGCACGGGCAGAATATTGCCAACCTGCTCAATAAGTCCCGCGGTGAGCTGGCGGTCACCCTGGTGGACGTCGAGGGGGAGGTGGCCTCCGGGCTCCTGGACGAGCTGTGCGGGATTAACGGCGTCCTGTCCGCCCGTCTGGTCTGAGAGGGGCGCCTGCCTGGGGTAGGTATCCGCTACGCCAGTAGCGTCCGCAAACGACTGCCCTGGGCGCGTAGCCTGGGGGCGTGCGACTGCGAGACGACCTGCGGGATCTGGCCGCCTCGCGCGGCCTGCGGATCCTCCTGGCCACCCGCCTCATCTCCCAGACCGGTGACGGCATGGTCCAGGTGGGCCTGGTCACCCTCTTCTTCTTCGCTCCCCAGAACGCCACGAGCACGGGCGACGTCGCCGCCGCCCTGGTCGTCATGCTCCTGCCCTTCAGCGTGGTCGGCCCCTTCACCGGTCCCTTCATTGACCGCTTCCGACGACGCAGCACCCTCATGACCATGAACCTCGTGCGCGCCGGGCTCATCCTCACCACGGCCGTGGTCATACGGGGCGCGGGCGCCGGGGTGGTGGTCTACCTCCTGGTCCTCGCGGCCCTGGGGGTCAACCGCTTCCTCCTGGCCACCCTCGCCGCGAGCCTGCCCCACGTGGTGGACGCCGACCGGCTCCTGACCGCGAACTCCCTGGTGCCGACCCTCGGTGGGGCGGCCACGGCCGCCGGGGCGGTCATCGGCCTCCTCCTGCGGCTCACGCTGCCAGCGGACGCCCAGGACGTCGCCAGCCTCCTGACCGCCGCGGGGCTCTACGTCGCTTCCGCCGGGGTCGTGAGTCGCCTGGGCCGCGACGAGCTGGGCCCCGACTGGCTCACCAGGGCGCGGTCCACCGGGGGCGGGGCCGCCGGGGCTGCCGGGGCCGGGACCGCCGGGGCCTTCGGGGCCCAGCGGCGGAGCGAGCCGGAGGACACCGCCCGGGGGCTCGGCACCACAGGCACCGGTACCACGGGCACGGTCCGCGACCTGGCCGACGCCGTCCGGCACCTGCTGTCCCGACGCACCCCGGCGCTCGCCCTGGGGGTCATGGGCGCCTACCGGCTCGTCTACGGCCTGGAGCTCGTGACCACTATCCTGGCCTCCCGCAACCTCCTCGCCGACCCCGCCGACGCCGACGCGGGCCTGGCCGTCTTCGGCACCCTCATGGGGGCGATGCTTGCCGGGCACGGCCTGGCCGTCGTCCTCACCCCGCTGGCCCAGGAGCGCGTCAGCCCACCCACCTGGGTGGTGGCCTGCCTGCTGGGAGGCAGCCTGGGGCAGGTGCTCCTGGTGGCCGGACACACCCGTGAGGGCATGGCGGCCGGGCTGTTCGTCTTCGGGGTCGGGGTGCAGGGCGCCAAGATCGCCGTGGACACGATCGTCCAGACGGACACCTCCGACGACTACCGCGGCCGGGCCTTCTCCCTCTACGACGTCCTGTTCAACGCCGCCGAGTGCCTGGCAGCCGGGGTGGCGGTCCTCGTCATGCCCGACGTCGGCTGGTCGCGCGGAGTCCAGGCGGCCCTTGTGGCCGCGGTGTGGGTGGTGGCGCCGGCCTACCGGTGGAGCGTGCGCCGGTGGGGCGTGCACCGGTGCGGCGGGTCCGGGCGCGGGCCGGAGTGCCAGCGTAGACCCGGGCCCAGGTACCAGCGCGGGCGCGGACCTGGATCCGGGCCGGGGGCGGTGGTCCGCTAGGAGTCGCCAGCCCTGGTCCCCGCGGGCCCGCGGTCGTGTGCGTCCCTGTTGGCCGCCCGCCGCCACCTGGTCCCCGCGGGCGCCGGGGTGCCGCTTTCGACGAGCCTCTGCGCGTAGATAGCCACGACTGGTCCCGCGGGCGTCGGGGCGCCGCTTTCGACGAGCCTCTGCGCGATAGCCACGACTGGGGCGCCGCAGGACCGGCTCGGGGCCAAGGACGTCATAGCTGGCTCCTCACGACGCGCACGTCCCCGGCAGGCAGTGTGACGCTATCCAGCTCCTCGCCGGTGAGGACGTCGGTGCCCGCCAGGGCCGCCGTGTGCGCGACGCCGTCGTGGTTGACCAGGATCGTGTAGGTGGTGCCCTCCCGCTCGCCCACCCCGTAGCGGGTGACCGCCTCCAGGCCCGGCACCCGTGCCCCGCCGTCCACCACCGGGCGGTCGGTGGGCAGGTTGAGCAGTGGTTCCAGGACGCGGGCCAGCCCCTGCCCGTCCAGCAGGACCGACACGTAGACGGCCAGCCCCTGCCCGTATCGGTGCGCGGTCACGGCCGGTCCGGGTGTGGGGCCGTCCAGGGCCGTCCACACGGGCTCAGCCCCCTCAAGCCGGAGGTCCTCCGACCACAGCGTCCCGGTGAGCGGTGAGGCGCTGACCGCTCGTCCCTCTCCCCGGGTGGTGGGTGCCAGGTGCACCTCCTGGCCTACGGGCACGGGCCGGATCTCCTCCACGCTCAGGCCCAGGACGTCGCGCAAGGGGCCCGGGGCCCCTCCACGGTGCACGCACTCCTCGGCGTCCACGACGGCGAAGAAGGGCAGGGCCGCCAGGCGCCCGCCCCGTTCCACGAAGGTGGCCAGGTTCTCGCAGGCCCGCTGTGAGACCAGGTAGGAGGCCGGGGCGATGACGACGTCGTAGCCGGACAGGTCGGCCTCGGGGTGGGCCAGGTCGACCGTGGTCCCGCGCTCCCACAGCCAGCGGTAGGTGGTACGGACCTGCTCGCGGTGGCTCATGAGGCTGCTGGGGCGCCACGCGAGATCCTGGGCCCAGAAGGACTCCCAGTCCCAGGTCAGCGCCACCCGCGCCCGGACCCGGGTCCCGCGCAGCTCGGACAGGGCGGCGAGCTCGGCCCCCAGCTCACAGACCTCCCGGAAGACCCGCGTGTCCGTCCCGGCGTGGGGGATCATGGCGGAGTGGAACTTCTCAGCCCCACGTCGTGATGCCCGCCACTGGAAGGCCATGACGCCGTCGGCTCCCCGTGCCACGTGGGCCAGGGCGGTGCGGCGCTCCTGACCGGGGTCCTTGGCACGGTTGTGGGACTGCCAGCTCACCGCGGAGACGGAGTGCTCCATGAGGAGCCAGGGGGCCCCGCCCGCCAAGGAGCGGGTGAGGTCGGACTCCAGGGCCGCCCAGATCTGGGGGACGGGGGAGTCCGCCTCCAGGTAGTAGTCGGTGGACACGACGTCCGTCTGGGACGCCCAGCGCCAGTAGTCGTTGGCCGGGCAGTTCGTGGCCATGAAGTTGGTGGTGACCGGGGCCTGGGGGAAGGCGGCGCGGATAATGTCGCGCTCGACGGTGAAACGGGCCAGGAGGGAGTCGGAGGTGAAACGGGCGTAGTCCAGCTCGCAGGCAGGATTGAGGGCGGTACCGGAGTGGCGCGGGGTGGTCACCTCCTCCCAGTCGCCGTACACCTGCCCCCAGAAGGTCGTGCCCCAGGCCCGGTTGAGGGCCTCCAGGCTCCCGTAGCGCTCGCGCAACCAGGTACGGAAGGCGGCCTGGGAGCACTCGCAGTGGCAGTCCCCGCCCGGGGCCCCGTACTCGTTGTGGACGTGCCACATGACCGGGGCGGTGCGCGGGCCCTCGTCGGCCGGGGTGGCGCAGCGTCTGGCGACGTGCTCGACCAGGGCGCGTGTGACCCGTTCGGCGGCACGTGCGTAGGCCGGTGAGTGGGGGCAGCAGATGCCGCGTGAGCCGCCGTGGCGCACCGTGCCGTCGGCCTCGACCAGGCACGCCTCGGGATGGGCCCGGTAGAACCAGGCAGGTGGGGCGGCGGTCGGGGTGGCCAGGTCCACGCCGATCCCCGCCTCCTGGAGCAGGTCCAGGATCTCGTCGAGCCACTCGAAGCGGAAGGTCCCTGGTGTCGGTTCGACCAGGGCCCAGGACCAGATTCCCAGGCTCACGGTGTTGACCCCGGCCTGGTGCATGAGGGTGACGTCCTCGCGCCAGACGTGCGGATCCCACTGCTCAGGGTTGTAGTCGGCCCCGTACAGCAGACGGGTGCCGGGCAGGGGCAGGCTCCTGGTGCCGGGGCTGGTCGCGGTGCGGGGTCGCCCGGAGGGGGGCGGGGGCGGGGTCGCCATGGGGACTCCTTGGACTCTTGGGTGGCTGGCGTGGCGGCCGACCGGTGGGCTTACCGGCCGACCTGGGTGGAACCCGTATGGGAACGGTCCCAGAACTCTGGTCGTTGATTGTCGATGGTGCTGGAGCCTCCCATGTCAGTTGCCCTCAGGAACTGCGACTTAACAGGTGCCAACTCCGGTACTAATACTGGGACCGGTCACAGAACCTGTCAAGTCCGCCCAGGCTGTCGCCCTGCCAGGACGCCGTACTCACAGAAGAGGACACCATGACTGCCACCCCCACCCTGTGGACCTCCCCCGCCCTGTCCCGCCGTCGCCTCCTGACGGTCCTCGGCGCCACCGGGCTCACCGCCGCGCTCGCGGCGTGCTCAGCACCTGAGGACGCCGCTGGGCAGGACGACCCGACCGGCCCGGTGTGGGACGCCGAGGCCCGCCAGTACGTCATGGAGGACGCCGTCGCCTCCGGGCAGCAGCCCCTGAGGATCTGGGTCGAGTACGCCGCCTACGGGGACGCCCTCAAGGCCGCCTTTCAGAAGGCGCACCCGGGAGCGGTCCTGGACTACGAGGTAGTGGCCAAGGTCGACGCCCTGGACAAGATGTCCCTGGCCGGTGAGGCGGGTACCGGCCCGGACGTCTTTACCACCAACTTCGACGACCTCGCCCAGGCCGTCAGCTCCTCCCTCGCGGCGCCGCTGGGTGAGTACGGTCCGGTCATCGCCGAGCAGTGCGGCCAGGACCTCAGCTCCGTGGTCACCCGTGACGGCCAGGTCTACGGTGTCCCGGTCTCCACGGAGTCCATCGCCCTGTTCTACAACAAGACCCTTCTCAAGGATCTCACCGGCAGTGACCAGCCTGCGCGCACCTGGGAGGAGATCACCTCCCTGGCCTCCACGTACAACGACAAGGCGAGCAACCGCTGGACCATTCGATTCCTGTCCGGCCAGCTCTACTACGCCTACCCCGTCCTGTCCTCGGCGGGCTGGCACCTGTACCCTGACGGCGACCTCGCCCACCCCGGCCTGGACCAGCAGACCCTGACCCAGGGCCTGGAGTCCTACAAGAACCTGCGCAGTGTCTGGGACGTCAACTCCGCGGACGCCACCTACGACTTCATTGAGAACGAGTTCATCAAGGGCCAGACCCCCTACGTCATCACCGGTCCCTGGGTTTTCTCCGACTTCGACGCCGCCGCGCAGGAAAAGGGCTTTGAGTACGGTGTCACCACGCTCCCCACGACCGCGGGCGGCCAGAAGGCCGCCTCCCTGGCCGGCATGGCCGTCGGCGTCGTCTCCGGCTACTCCAGGTACCCGGCCGCCGCCCGGATCCTGGCCGCCTTCCTCGCCTCCGACGCCGGTGCCCAGGCCCTCTATAGCTCTGTCAGGGCCGTGCCCGCCCTGGCTCCCGACAGGCTCGGCTCCGTACCCGCCCTGGCCGACGACGACAAGGCGGCCGGCGTCCTGGCCCAGTCCGCCAACGCGGACTTCGTCCAGGAGATTCCTGAGTACATGTACACCGTCGGCAACGAGCTCGTGGCAGGTGTCTGGGACGGGGTCCTGGACGTGCCCGCCGCCCAGAGCAAGGCGGTCACCAGCTACGACCAGCTCCGGAGCATGGTGAGCTGACATGGCGACCAGGATGCGACGCGGGCGGGGCCGCTACCGGGGCGGTGTCCCGGCCCTGTGCTCCGCGGTGGTCTGGGGCAGCGGCCAGATCCTCAACCGGCAGCTCGGAAAGGGCCTGATCTTCCTGACCTCGTTCGTCGGCGTCGTGACGAGCGAGGTCGTCACCGGCCACTACCTCCTGGGAGGCAGGGGCTACTCCCCACGGGCCAACGGAGGCTGGATCGTCCACGGCCTGTGGGGCCTGGTCACCCTGGGAACCCGCCCCCGGACCATGACCACCTCGGGCCTGACCAGCGGGGACAACTCAGTCACCCTCCTGGCTGACGGCATGATCACCCTCTTCGGGGTCCTGCTCCTGGTCGCGCTGTGGTGGTGGAACGTGAGGGACGCGTGGACCACGGCCCGGGAACGAGCCGGTGGCAGGCCCACTGCCTCCACCCGGCAGTGGCTCCGGAGCCTGTGGCAGCGCTCGACGGCGTACGTCATGCTGACCCCCTCGGCACTCCTGGTCCTGTTCGTCTCGGTCCTGCCCATCGTCTTCGGGATCCTCATTGCCTTCACGAGCTACGACCGTGACCACACCCCGCCTGCGCACCTCGTGCGCTGGGTGGGTCTGGACAACTTCACGACCGTCCTGCGGGTGGGCAGCTGGGCGCGGACCTTTGCGGGGGTCCTGACCTGGACGGTGGTCTGGGCGCTCCTGGCGACGCTGACGACCTACTTCCTCGGGTTCGTCCAGGCGGTCCTCCTCACGCGCAGGGACGTCCTGTGGCCCAGGCTCTGGCGCAGCGTCCTCATCCTGCCCTGGGCCGTCCCGGCCATGGTCTCGGCCCTTGTGTTCCGTTCCATGTTCAACGGACAGTTCGGCCCCGTCAGCGGCTTCCTGGTGGACATGGGGATCACGGACCAGAGGGTCAACTGGTTCACCGACCCCAACCAGCCAAACCTGGCCCGTGCCGTGGCCCTCCTGGTGAATCTCTGGCTCGGCTTCCCCTACTTTATGGCCCTTATCTCCGGGACCCTGACGAATATTGACTCCAGCCTGTACGAGGCCGCCCGTATCGACGGGGCCTCGGGCCTCCAGACCTTCAGGGCCATTACCCTCCCCATCGTCTACCGGGCGACCGCCCCCCTGCTGATTATGAGCTTCGTCAGCAACTTCAACAGCTTTGGGGTCGTCTACTTCCTCACCCAGGGAGGTCCCGCAGACCCCTCCTACCAGTACGCCGGTGACACCGACCTCCTTATCACCTGGCTCTACAAGCTGACCCTGGACAACCGTATGTACAACATAGGCTCGGTCATGTCGATCCTCATCTTCGTCGTCGTCGGCAGCTTCTCGGTCTGGAACCTGCGACGCTCCCGCGCCATGGAAGGGGCTGACCTGTCGTGAGCATCCAGAGGGTCCGGCGCCACCTCGCCAGGGCTGCCGTGCACTGCGAGCTGGTCGTAATGGCCGCCGTGGTCGTCTACCCCCTCGTGTGGGTCGTCGGCGCCTCCTTCGGGCCGGACAAGGGCCTGGCCAACGCCTCCGCGATCCCCGCCGGGGCGACTCTTGACAACTACCGTGAGCTGCTGACGGGGACGGACTACCCGCGGTGGTACCTCAACTCCCTCATTGTCGCCACCGCCAACGCCGTCCTCAGCGTGCTCCTCTCCGCCTTCAACGCCTACGTGTTCTCACGCCTGAGGTTCCGGGGCAGGAGCGCGGGGCTCCTGGTCATGCTCGTCCTCCAGGTCTTCCCGTCCTTCCTGACCGCCATCGCCGTCTACATGCTGTTCCTCAACCTTGGTCTGCTGGACTCCCTGGTCGGCCTGGTCGTGGTCAGTGTGGCCGCCCAGCTGCCCTACAACACCTGGCTGCTCAAGGGGTATATGGACAATATCTCCACGAGTTTCGACGAGGCGGCGCTCATGGACGGGGCGTCCCGCCTCCAGGTGTTCCGGATCATTATCCTGCCGCTGACCAAGCCCATGCTCACCTTCGTGGCGATCACCCAGTTCGCCGTCCCCTGGATGGACTTCGTCCTGCCCCAGCTGCTCATCTCCAGCCCAGAGAAGAAGACGATCGCCATCGGCCTGTTCGCCATGGTCAACGACGCCACCCGCAACGACTTCACTCTCTTTGCTGCCGGCGCCGTCCTCGTCGCGGCCCCTATTACGATCCTCTACATTGTGCTCCAGCGCTACCTCATCTCCGGGCTCACCGTCGGCGGGGAGAAAGGATGACACCCGTGAACAACATTTCCCGTGACACCATGACGCCCCGTGACACCGCCAAAGGACTCCCGCCCCTGGACGTCCGTGGTATCGACGTCTCCAGCCTGGCCGAGGTAGAGGCCCACGGCGGACGCTTCTACCACGACGGGCAGGAGAGCGACCTCCTTGAGATCGCTGCCGGGAACGGGGTCAACCTGGTCCGGCTGCGGTTGTGGGTCAACCCGTACGACGCCGCGGGGCAGGGCTACCTCGGCGGCGGCAACGATCTGGAGACCGACCTCGCCCTGGCCCGGCGTGCCACCAGCCACGGCATGCAGATCATGGTGGATCTTCACTACTCCGACTTCTGGACCGACCCCAGGAAGCAGGTCCTCCCCCGGGAGTGGACGGGTCAGGACCTGTCTGAGCTGGTACTCACCGTCAATCGGTACACCACCGACGTCCTGGGCGCCTTCCTCCGGGCCGGGGTGGTCCCCTCCCGGGTGCAGGTCGGCAACGAGATCACCAACGGCATGCTGTGGCCCCTGGGGCAGCTGCCCCGTCACGACGACCGGGCTCATGTCCGGCCAGGGGCCACGCGCCACCAGGAGGCGGTTGCCTTCGACGCCCTGGCCCTCCTGGTCCGTGCGGGCACGACGGCGGTCCGTCGGACCACCCCGGACGCGCGGGTCTGCGTCCACCTGGACGACGGCGGGGACACCGCCCTCTACCAGCACTGGCTCGACCAGATGCTCCAGCGCGGGCTCGACGTGGACGAGGTGGGTCTGTCCTACTACCCCTACTGGCATGGGAGCCTGGACGACCTGAGCACCACCATGGGCCACATCGCGGGACGCTACGGCCTCGACGTCGTCGTGCTCGAGACCGCCTACGGAGCCAGCACGCGCTCCCACGGGCCCGCCACGGTGCTCAACGAGGAGCTGGTCCAGGCAGGCGGCTACCCGGCCACACCGGAGGGTCAGCTGCGCTACCTGACCGACCTGCGGGACCGTGTCGCCTCCGTCCCGGGAGGGCACGGCCGGGGCCTGGTCTACTGGGAGCCCGCCTGGCTCGCCGTCCCCGGCACCTCCTGGGCGAGCCAGGCCGGCATGCGCTACGGGGACGACGTCGCCCCTGCCGGGCCCTCCTGGGCCAACCAGGCGCTCTTTGACGATAACGGCCAGGCCCTCCCCGCCTGGCAGGTCTTCCGCCCCTGAACCCGTCCTGTGAACAGCCTGTCTACGCTCAAGGAGACAACACATGGAAAGTAGTCACATTCTTAGTCGTCGGTCCTGCCTGGGGATCTTCTCGGGGGCAGCCGCCGTCATAGCTGGCATCGACCTTGCCGGCCCTGCGGCGGCGACAGGACGGGGCGCACCTCGCTGGATTAGCGGGGTCGACCTGGGCATGCTCATGGAGGTTGAGGAGAAGGGCGGCCGCTTCTCCACCAGCGCCTCGTCCTCGACCGACGCCGTGAGGATCCTTGCCGACGCCGGTGCCAATCTGGTCCGGCTGAGGCTGTGGGTAGATCCCTACACCACGAGTGGAGAGGCCTACGGTGGTGGGACGAACGACCTTCCCCGGACCATTGCGCTCGCCAAGCGGGTAAGGGCTCAGGGTATGTCGATCCTCCTTGACTTCCATCTCAGTGACTGGTGGGCGGATCCTGGTACCCAGACCAAGCCAAAGGCCTGGCGCAGCCTGACCGGGACGGCCCTGCAGGAGCAGGTCCGTTCCTACACCAAGGGCGTGATCCAGCAGATGAAGGATTCTGATGTCCTGCCCGCCATGGTCCAAATGGGGAACGAGATCAGCTCCGGGGTCCTCTGGGACGACGGCAAGGTCGGCCACGGTAAGGATGACTTCTCAGGTCTCGCCTCCCTCCTTAAGGCCGGGTTCGCTGGGGTCGACGACGCCTTGTCCGGTGAGACCATTGAGAAGGTCCTCCACCTTGACATGGGAGGGGATAACTCACTGTACCGCTGGTGGTTCGACGGGGTGATCGGCCAGGGAGTGGATTTCAATGTCATCGGACTGTCCTACTACCCTTTCTGGCACCGTTCCATGGGTGAGCTCAAGGCCAACCTCAACGACCTGGCGATCCGCTACAAGAAGGATGTCCTTATTGTCGAGACCGCCTACGGGTGGACCCTGGAGGACGGGGACGGGATAACAGACTCCTTCTACACCAAGGAGGAGGCGGCCGGCGGGTACCCGGCGTCGGTAGCGGGACAGACGGCGTACCTGAGGGATCTGCGTGACCTGATTGCCGGCGTGCCCGGAGGCCACGGCCGTGGATATATCTGGTGGGAGCCGGCGTGGCTGCCGGTCGGTGACGCCTACTGGGGCAGCGAGGCAGGGGCGCGTGACAACAATGACACTGGCGTGCGCGGCAACCCCTGGGACAACCAGACCCTGTTTGACTTCCAGGGGCGTGCGCTGGAGACGCAGAAGGTGCTTGCTGAGCCTGTGCCCGACAACCTCCTGCGCAACGGTGACTTTGAGGACGACGGCTACACCACCTCACCGAGCGGCTGGGGAACCTGGAGTCCCGGCTCCGCCCACGACAGGGCTTCGTTCGTCTCAGACCCGGCAGTTCGGGGAACATACAAGCTGACCCACTGGAAGGACAGTGCCTATGTGGTCTCCACCTACCAGGTGCTGACCGGTCTGGCACCGGGCAGCTACCGCGTCCAGGCCTGGGTCCTGAGCTCGGGCGGCCAGGACAGGGCGTACATGTACGCCAAGCGGCACGGTGGCGTTGAGCAGCAGGCCGCGCTGCCGACGTCGAGCAGTATCTGGAAGCTCGTGACGCTAGACGTCCCCGTGTCCTCCGGGACCCTGGAGATCGGGTTCTACTCGGATGCTCCCGGAGGCTGCTGGGTCAACGTCGACGACGTCCGGGTCAGCGCAAGGTGAGCCCGCACGGGGTGTCACTGCCGCACAGTGGCACCCCGTAACGGTTTCAATAGAGCACGTGACAGGAGACCAGCCCATGCCCAGGCGAGGAGCCAAGCGTCCCACGATCCGCGACGTCGCAGAGAGGGCGGGGGTGTCCCGAGGCACTGTCTCGCGCTACCTCAACGGGGGTACCTTTGTCTCCCCCCAGGCGGCCCGCAAGGTGGAGAAGGCCATTGCCGCTACCGGGTACGTGGCCAACCACTCGGCCCGCTCCCTGGCCACCGGGCGGGCTGGCTCCATCGGTTTCCTCCTCACCGAGCCCCAGCAGCTCCTCTTCGAGGATCCCAACTTCTCCACCCTCTACCGCTGTGCTGCGGCAGCTCTCGCCGAGCACGACCTTCCCCTGGTCCTCATGGTGGCGGGCAGTCCCTCCGAGCGACGGCAGGTTCTGCGCTATATCGAGGCCGGGCACGTCGACGGCGTGCTGCTGGTATCCAGCCACGAGGGCAACCCCGTGGTCAAGGCCCTGCTAGACGCCAGGGTCCCTACGGTGGCCTGCGGCCGACCCCTGGGCTTTGAGGACCGGATGGGCTACGTGGCCGCTGACGACCGAGGAGGTGCCCGCACCATGACCCGCCACCTGCTCGACGCCGGAGCCCGGCACCTGGCCATGATCGCCGGGCCTGCCGACACCTCCGGAGGACAGGAGCGCCGGGCAGGCTTCCTCGACGTCCTGGGGCCAGGCGCGGACGAGTCGCTGGTCGTCCCAGCCGACTACACGCGGGAGGGCGGCGCACGGGCGGCACGCTCCCTCATGGAGGCCCACCCCGAGACAGACGGCCTGTTCGTGGCCTCCGACCTCATGGCCGCGGGCGCGGTGGAGGAGCTGCGGCGCGCCGGGCGGAGGGTACCCGAGGACGTCCTGGTGGGTGGCTTCGACGACTCCAGCTTTGCCCTGACCACCGAGCCAGCGCTGACCACCATGCGTCAGCCTTTCAGGAGGATCAGCGCCGAGATGGTGCGTCTGCTTCTGGAGGCCGTCGAGGGCCAGGACCCCGCTGCCGTCATCCTTCCCACCACCCTGGTGGTCCGCGGCTCGACGGCGCGGGTCTGAGGCCGGAGCTACGGGGCCGCGTGCCGGGGCCAGCCAAGGGTGCTGGTGAGCCCTGAGGCCCCTGGCAGGGGCGGTGGGCCCGCACGGCGCCGTGGCGGTACGCTAGGGCCCACGCCGGAGCTGGAGTGCAGGCAACGGGCCCGCACGGCCGAGCCATCGACTATAGTCGACGCTATCGGCGATTGAGCCGACTCCATCGACCGTAGTCGACAGGAGGGTGTCGTGTCCGAGTCCGACCAGATCGTCCCCCGTCCCCGTTACACCAGCCGTATCGCACCATTCGTTGACGTCCCCGTCATTAAGGTCATCACCGGGGCGCGACGCAGCGGGAAGTCCACCGTCCTCGACCTCCTCGCCCAGCAGATCCGCCAGGACCACCCCCGGGCCCAGGTCGTCCACCTCAACCTTGAGTCCACCGCCGGTCTGGGAATCCGGGCCCCTGAGCAGCTGCTCGACCACCTCGTCACCCGAGCGCCCGACCGTGCCCAGCGCGCCTACCTCTTCCTCGACGAGATCCAGCAGGTCCCGGGCTGGGAGCGGGTCGTCAACGCGCTGCGCCTGGACTGGGAGTGCGATATCTACCTCACCGGCTCCAACTCGCGGATGCTCTCCGGCGACCTCGCCACCCACCTTGCCGGCCGGTACGTGACCACCCGTGTCCAGCCTCTCGCCTTTGCCGAGTACAAGGCCCTGCGCCTTCTTAGGCTGACCGACTCAGGAGGGGAGCCGCCGTCGGACCAGGAGCTCTTCCAGGACTATCTCGCCCTGGGAGGGTTCCCCGGCCTGCGTTACTTCCGCGGTGAACGCGAGGCGTCACTAGCCTACCTGCGTAGTGTCTACGACTCGGCTCTCGTCCGCGACGTGATTGAGTACCACCAGATCAGGGACGCGGACCTTTTCCGTCGTGTCGTGACCTACTGCCTGGCAAATATCGGTCGCACCTTCTCGGCGAGCTCGCTCAGCCGGTTCCTGCGCAGTGAGCGTCGGGGTGTCAGCGTGGACACCGTGCTCAACTACCTCACCTACTGTGCCGAGGCGTTCCTCCTCAGCCGGGTCCCTCGCTATGACCTCACCTCCAAGCGGGTCCTCGCGGTGGAGGAGAAGTACTACGTGGTGGACCACGGCCTGCGCGAGGCCATGGGTTTGTCCAACTCGACGGCGATCGAGCTCGTCCTGGAGAATATCGTCTACAACGAGCTCACGAGCCGGGGGTGGTCAGTCAGTATCGGGCGCGCTGGCGACCGGGAGATTGACTTCGTCGCCCACCGCGACACGCAGGTGCTCTACGTCCAGGTCAGCTACCTCCTGGCCAGTGAGAGGACGCGGCGCCGTGAGTTCGACGCCCTCCTGGCCGTACCGGACAACCACCCGAAGCTCGTCCTCAGCCTCGACCCCCTCAGTCTCAGTCGCGACGGCGTCGAGCACCGTAACCTCGTGGAGTGGCTGATTGCGGCAGAGGAGTAAGAGAGGCAGGCTGGCGGGCTCCTGGTGGCAGCCGGGACGGCTCCTGGTCCTGAGGGCGACTGAACCTGGGGTAGTACGGGTGGTGAGGCTGCTGGGGTGGGTGATGAGCTACAGCGTCTCGGCCCATATACTGGCGGACTGCTTAATCGAATTAATGACGTTCAAGGTCCTGGTCATTGTCTCGGCGACAGGACGAAGCGCCCAGGAGAACTCGGCAAAGGCCCCCAGCTGTAGGGCCATGTCGTCAGTACCTGGGAGCTCCAGTGACGCGGCCAGAGCCGTTAGTGAGGTCCTCAGCGCGTCGGAGAGCTCGTCGACCCCGGCGGCGCCAGTGACACGGACCAGGTCGCTCACGTCCTTGTCAAGGGCACTCCACGCCTCCGAGAATGACGACGTCGCTGTCTCCAGGGCCTGTCGACTCGGCTCCAGTCCTCGGGCAATGCGCTTGACCTGAGTGGGGGTGGGTAATGAGCCCTGAGGGACGAGTGCGAACTCCTTGTGCATGACTGAGCCGAAAGTGCTCATGACCTTGTCCAGGGCGTCCATCTCGCGCTGGAGACGAGGCAGGTGATTCTCCTGGATGGTGTCGATCAGCTCAACGATACCAGGGTCCGCGTCGTCCGCACTCGACGGCTCTGCCAGGTTGGTGTCCGTTGAGGTGACAGGGCCCTCTGCGTTCCTCGCCTTAATGCGCTTGATAAGCTCGCGCCCGATTTCCCGGGCAGCCCTCCGGAACTGGGGGCTGTCAGGCTCCAGGTCCTCGAGGGGGGTCTCGGGCTCAAGCCACTGGTGCTCTTCAATAGCGGCATGAATAACCTGTGCCGTCGGGTCGTCACGCAGGGCGGGCAGGTTCCAGTCCGGTTCGTCAACGAGCAGGGTGAGAATACCGTTGTATCCCGCTTTCCTGGTCTTGCTCCTGAACTGGAGGAACTCCTTGCGGCACGCCTCGGACGTGAGGTAGCGGGTGGTGACCATGGCGAACAGGAAGGTGGTGCGCTCCACCTCGTCCTGCAGCCTCTCGCTCCACCTGTCACCCCATTGTAGGATCTCCTCGTCATTACGGAGGTCAATAGGGATGCCTTTGAAGTCGCAGGTCCTGGCCACCTCCTCGGCGAACTTGACCAGTGCGCCTTCAAGGTAGTCGTTGTCGGCGTGGACGTAGCTCAGGAACACCGTCGGGACAGGTGCTGCGGAAGGGGCGGCCGTCACCTTCTCCTTTTCGTGGTCAATTGGCGTGAGCAGTGCTGTGGGCGGTGTCGGGGACCTTGCGGGAACGGGGTCCGGAGACGCCTTGCCCAGCTCCCGACGGGAGGTCAGGCACGCCAGCGGGAGTGCCCACAGGCCGTCGTCAACCTCCTCGAACTCGGTTCCTGTGTAGACGACGAAACCCCGGTGCAGGCCACCGTCCTTACGCATCGCCTTCAGCCCCTGCAGGTCCTTGAGGCTAATGCTGGAGGCCAGTTTCACCTCGACGCCTACCCGGCGTCCCCGACCGTCCACCAGGACCAGGTCGACCTCCTTCCCGGTCCTGTTGTCCCGCCAGTAGAAGGCGTCAGTAGCAGCCGTCGCCCAGCCCTGTGCGGCAAGGAGCTGGTTTACTACCCAGGTCTCCAGGACCTGCCCTGTGAGCTCGGGGGAGCTGGCAATATCATGTCCTGCGCGGATCAGGCTCTCGCAGGTACTGGAGGTGTCAACCGCATGCCCCTTGGGTGCTCTCCGGGCTGCCCGGGTCACTCCGCCCTTCAGGTTGGGTAGCAGGGTCATGAGGAACCTGCGCTGGAGGATACCGAGGTAGCGGCCCACGGTCCGGGCGTCGAGGTCAAGCTCCTGTCCGATCCGGGTACGGTTAATCTGTCCTCCGGGCGTGCGCAGGACGGTGTCGAGGACCGCCCGCGCGGTGCCGACGTCCAGGGGCTCGTTGGGGAGCACCTGGTCCCCGAGTATGGCGAGCGTGTCCGTCTGCACCTGGTTCTGCCAGGCGGCACGTGAGCGCGGCAGACGGGGGAGCGCGAAAGCGGGTAGGCCTCCGGCTTCCAGGAGCCTGTGCAGCCCGGAGCCCTGGACGGAGGGGGCCTGGACGGGTACCAGGGGTGAGTCGAAGAGGACGTCTACCAGGCTCGGCGTGGAGGAGCCGGGCGGACCGTCCAGCTCCAGGCGCGTGAACGGGTGCAGGGTGAGTCTGCTCGCCCGCCCGACCAGGGGGTCGCTGCTCTCCATAGTGCCTCGTCCAACCGAGGCGGAACCTGTCAGCAGGAAGTGGTGACCTTGGGGGAGGGTGTCAACCAGCTCCTTGACCGCCACGCTGACGGCTGGCACCACCTGGGCCTCGTCAATGACGGCCGGGCGTCGCAGCGAGCGCACCCACCCGAGCGCGTCCCGACGGGCTCGTTCTGCCGCCGCCGGGTCGGTGAGCGACTGGTACGAGGCGTAGGTGCCCGCCTCCGTGAGGTGGCGTGCCAGACTGGACTTCCCGACGGCGCGCCGCCCCTCCATAATCGCGACCTGGTGCGAGGCGCGCACCGCGAAGACCTGCTCGAGGGCCCGGTGATGGTACGGCAGTGACGGCACAGGGGCAGCCTACCGTGTGGCCTGGGAAACCGACATTGGATGTAGGAATTTTCCTACATCCAATGTCGGTTTTTTCCGATTCGGCTCCCGGAGGTGGTGTGGCCGGAGGGCGGCTGGCCTGAGGGCGGCTGACCGCCCTCGGTCCGGGGCTGGCTGGTGTCCGTCGGCGCGGGTGACGAACCCGGTGCGAGGGGTCGCCCTCGGCCCGGTGCGGGCTGGTGTGGTCGGGGGCGGGGACGCAGCCAGCCCGGGCTGACGCACGGCGCTGTGCCTGTGCGTGGTCGCCGATCGTGAGGACGCAGCCTGGGGCTGGCAGCCAGTCGCGTCCTCCGCCCCGCTCACCCGGCCCGGCGCAGGCGCAGGGAGTTGGTGACCACAATGACGCTGGAGGACGCCATGGTAGCTCCCGCGATCATGGGGTTGAGCAGTCCGGCCATGGCCAGCGGGATGGCGGCCACATTGTAGGCGAAGGCCCAGAACAGGTTCTGCCGGATAATCCGCAGGGTCGCCCGGCTCACCCGCACCGCCGCCACGGCCGCCTCCAGGTCGGTGCGCACCAGGGTGACGTCCGCGGCCTCAATGGCCACGTCCGCCCCCGACCCCATGGCCAGGCCCAGGCCCTGCGTACTGGCCTGGGCCAGGGCCGCGGCGTCGTTCACCCCGTCCCCGACCACGCCCACATTGCGTCCCTCGGCCTGCAGGGCGGCGACGACGTCGCGCTTGTCCTCGGGGCGGACCTCGGAGCGCACGTCGGCGGACGCGATCCCGACCTGGGCGGCCACGTGCGCCGCCGCCCGGGGGTTGTCCCCGGTCAGGAGCACGGGGCGGATACCCAGCTCGCGCAGGTCGGTGACGGCCTTGCGTGAGGACGGGCGCACGGTGTCGCGCACCGCCAGCACGGCGCGGGCGTCCAGGACCTGGTGGCCGGGCTGGGTGCCCGGAGTGCACTGGCCCGTCTGAGTGACACGGGTGCCGGGACTTCCCACGGTCCCCGAGCTCAGGCCGGGCTGGGTGGGCTCGGCCCCGGGGGCGGGGCCCACGGCCAGGACGACGGCGGTGGCCCCCGACTCCTCGGCCCGCTCCAGCGCCGTGGCCAGGCCCTCGCCCAGCACCACGCCCTGCTCGGTGAGCCAGGACGCCCGCCCGACGGCGACCGTGCGCCCCTCCACCACACCGGTCACGCCCCGGCCCTCGTGGTTGGCAAAGTCGGTGACGACGGCCAGTCGGGGCGGGACGGGGGCGGTGGCCTGGGCGCCGGGGGCGGAAAGGCTCGTCGTGTCCGTGTCCCCGGTCCGGGCTCCTGCGGCCCGGGCACCGGGCGTCCCGGTGCTGGCCGCTGGCGGGGTGGCTGCGTCGGTACTGGCCGCTGGCGGGGCGGCTTCCTCGGAGCGTGCTGCCGGGGCGGGCTCCGAGGGCTGTGCGTGCTGCGGGCCGCCAGGGGTCCCGGTGCCCGACGCCGGGGCGGTCTCCAGGTGCTCGCGGGCCGCCGTGGCGATGGCGGCGGCCACGGGGTGCTCGCTGGCGGCCTCCAGGGCCCCGGCCAGGTACAGGTCAGCCTCGCTCAGCGGGCCCGTACCTGCCACCCGCATGCTGGTGCTGGCGTCGGTCTTGTCCGTGGGGGCACTGACCTCGCTCATGTTATTGCCGGTGCTCCCGGCGCTGGCGTCGGTGCGCACGTCGGCCCCGGCCCCACCGGTGGCGGCGCCGTCGGCCCCGGAGGGGACGCTGGCCGACGCCTCCGCGTCCAGGCTCATGCGCCCGGTGGTGACGGTGCCGGTCTTGTCCAGGACCATGGTGTCCAGGGAGCGCGTGGACTCCAGGACCTCAGGCCCCTTGATGACCACGCCGAGCTGGGCGGCCCGGCCGGTGCCCACGAGCAGGGCGGTGGGCGTGGCCAGGCCCAGGGCGCAGGGGCAGGCGATGACCAGGACCGCCACCGCCGCCGTGAAGGACGCCTGGGCGTTGTGCCCGGTGACCAGCCACCCCGCCAACGTCAGGGCCGACAGTCCCAGCACCACCGGTACGAACACCCCCGAGACCCGGTCCGCCAGGCGCTGGACGGGGGCCTTGCCCGCCTGCGCGGCCGTGACCATGGCCCCGATCCGAGCCAGCGTGGTGCCCTCGCCCACGGCGGTGGCCCGCACCAGCAGCACCCCGGAGGTGTTGACGGTGGCGCCGGTGACGACGTCACCCACCCCCACGTCCACGGGCACGGACTCGCCGGTGAGCAGGGAGGCGTCCACGGCGCTGCGTCCCTCGACCACGACCCCGTCGGTGGCCACCTTCTCCCCGGGGCGCACGCAGAACAGGTCCCCGGCACGCAGCTCGTCCACCGGCACGCGCTCCTGGGTGCGGGTGGCCTCAGGCAGGGGAGCGCCCTCCTCGTCCAGGACGTCGACGGCGTCGGTGGAGCCCGACGGCGAGGTCAGGCGCACCCGGGTGACCTCCTTGGCGCCGAGCTCCAGCAGGGCGCGTAGGGCGTCGCCGGAGCGGTACCGGGCGCGCGCCTCGGCGTAGCGGCCCGCCAGCAGGAAGGTGGTCACCCAGGCTGCCGACTCGAAGTACATGTGGGCCGCGTGCCCCTGGTGGCGGGGTAGGAGCTCCATGGTCATCTGTGTGCCGATCTCCCCGGCCCCGCCCCAGATAAGGGCCCACAGGCTCCAGGCGGTGGCGGCGACCACCCCCAGGGACACGAGCGTGTCCATGGTGAAGGCGCCGTGGCGCAGGGCACGGGCGGCGGCCCGGTGGAAGGGCCAGGCGCCCCAGGTCGCCACCGGCAGCGCCATGAGGGCGACCGTCCACTGCCAGCCGGGCAGCTGGAGGGCCGGGACCATGGAGACCACCATGACGGGTACGGACAGGACGAGGCTGTAGACCAGGCGCAGGCGCAGGTCAGCGGCCCGGGCGACCTGGGAGGCGCCCAGGCGCGGGGCCTGGTCGGGGTGCGGAGCCTGGGGTGCCTGGGGAGCTGGCGTGGTGTCCTCGGTGAGTGCGGCGTCTGACCGTGCGGCGACGTCGGCGGATGGGATGGCAGGTCCTTCGCTCCCGGACCCTCCGGCCGCTGGCACGGTGCGTGCAGTGGGTGCGGTGGCGTCTTGGGTGTCGGTGATACGGGCGGTATTAGCGGGTGCTGGGACTGCGGGGGAACTGCCCCCTGGAGGTGGTGCGGTGGTGAGGATATCCGGGGCGTCCTGGCCTTGGGGCGCTGGTCCCGCGGAGGTGCCGGACGTGGTGCCGGTACCGCTGGTGAGGACTCCGCTGCGGGTGCTGTCCGCTCTGGTGGAGGCGGTCCTGGGGAGGGTGCTGGGGAGTGTCCCGGGGTCGGAGGGTCCGGTGTCGGCCGTGAGGGGGCCCTTTGTGCGGGTGCCCTTGAGCCGGGCCGTGTAGCCGGCGCGGGCGACCGCCGCCAGCAGGTCGTCGTCCGAGATCCCGGCGGGCGCGGTCACCCGGGCGGTCTCGGTGGCCAGGTTGACGCTGGCGCTCACCCCGTCGAGCTTGGACAGCTTCTTCTCCACGCGGGCCACACACGACGCGCAGGTCATGCCCTCCACGCCGAGGGTGATAACGCGCTGGCCTGAGGCCTCAGGGTGGGAAGCGGGTACGGGACTCATAAGTGCCTTCTTGGTTTTGGAGTATAACTGATAAGTCACACCTATCAGAGGTGCGACCGGTGCGGAGCAGCTGATCTGCCTCGGACGGAGTTGCACATTCTTTTACAATCGTCGATCAAACAATGGCGGAATCATGCGGATCGACTGGTCGGTGCGGGGCCTGCGAACCAGGATGAATGTGCAACGCGGGCGCCGTTGCACATTCATCCTGTCCCCGGTCCTCTCCCGGAGGGACAAAACGTTGGAAATACGTCACCCGTCCACTGCCGACCCGGTAATGAATGTGCAACTCCGTCCAGGGCGGCAGGAGGGTGCGGATGGGCGGCCTGCTGCGGGTGCCCTGCCGCAGGGGCGCGGGGTGGTTACAGCGTGTCCTGGTCGCTGGTACCCCTACCTTGCTCGTCGCAGGCGGGTGTGGGGGTGGTGCCGCGATGCCGGGCCACCCCGGCGAGCGGGCGCTCGCGAGGGTGGGGGCCGGAGGCGGGTCCAGGTCCACAGGGCCGTACAGTGCAGGTCGGAGTCGCTCTCACGCGGTGGCGTGAGGCGGTCCTCCCGCAGGGCCGTACGGTGCGGAGACACCTGCCAGGGCCACTGCCCGGCACGGTCCCGCCTGGCGGGGAGTACCCGGGTCCGAGTGGCCTGCGATGAGCCCGGACGGTGTGTGGCTGGGCGCGGCCACGGGACTGCCCGGCTGGGGTCCGGCGGACCGCGTAGCTCACGTCCAGGATCTGCTGTCACGTGGGTCGGGGCAGGAGGGGCGGAGGTCCCTCCTCGCCATCCCCGCGCTCACTACCACGCGGGCGGGAGGCGCCGTGCGTGGTGCGGCCTGGTGACGTCCTGCCCACGCAGGCTGGGGGCGGAGTGAGCCGCTGTCTTGTAAACAGCAGGTCGTCGGCCCTGGCCCACGCGGGCCGGGGGCGGAGGGGCCGGGCGGGAGCCTCAGACGGCGGGCGTGTCGCGCTCGACCGCGTCGAGGGTGTAGTCCCCGGCCTCGTCAATGGCCTCAGCCAGGGCGGCGTCGGACAGCACGGTGTCGGAGACGACCGTGACAGTGGACTGCCCGCCCTTGTTGAGCAGGACGGAGACGTTCTTGACGCCGGCGACCGCCTCGAGCTCCTCGGTGACGTGGGTGACACAGTGCCCGCAGGTGAGTCCGGAGACCTTGAGGGTGGTGGTGCGGTCGACGCCGGTGGCGGTGAACTCGGTCATGGTGTGCTCCTGTGGTTGCGGTGGGCGGCCCGGGTGGGGCCGACTACGGGTAGGGGGTAGGCCGGGGCGGGCCCGGCCAGTGGCGCCGCCCAGGTGGCTGCGCGGCGTCGGGGGCTCAGGACCGTACAAGAC
>ERZ772927.308-NODE-308-length-23831-cov-5.07133_pt1 | contig 23831 bp, 35 predicted proteins | sample MGYA00512115_ERZ772927 | MGnify/ENA primary metagenome ERZ772927 (study PRJEB29015, sample SAMEA2737924) | human oral metagenome | biome: human oral; feature: human-associated habitat; material: dental | place: China | collected 2013 ... | reverse complement strand
GCCACCTTAAAAATTGCGAAGGGTAATCATTTTAGCTATTTTGGCGAACTGATGAAATATGAGTTTGATGCTAAAAATAAACCTTCCGCCATGTATCGCAGCGGCGCTAAGAACCATGTTAGTTTAGACGGCGATGTGAGGATTTAAAAGGATTTTCGTGTCAAACATAGGTAGAATAAATATGAATAAAACGAAATCACCAACCGACTCTCAGATTAAAAACTTACACAAAAAATACGCCAAAACTGATGCTGATTTTGCGCTGATTTACACTCATTGCCAAGTGGTTGACGCGATTGCGGCGCAGCTTTTAGATGCTAAACCGAACTCGCAGATCGACCGTGATTTGCTGCATGTTGCCTGCATGCTTCATGATATCGGTGCGTATGGCGTTCTGGAAAACGGCAAATTTGTCGACGGCGTTCGCCACGGCGTGATTGGCGAGCAGATTCTGCGAGATGAAGGCTTTCCTGAACAAATTTGGCGGTTCGCTTCGCATCATACTGGCGTAGGTTTGACCAAGCAGGATGTAATTAACCAAACCTTGTCCATTCCACCAGCTGACTATACCGCTAACACGCCCGAGGAGCGGCTGCTAATGTACGCCGACAAATTTCATTCCAAAAGCAAATCGCCCAAAGAGCCGCCATATTTTTGCACGTTTGAATGGTATTATAATATGGTGCAAAAATTTGGCAGCGATAAACAAGCCAAATTTCAGGCGCTAGCAGACGAGTTTGGCAAGCCGGATATTGCGCTTGTCGCCAGTAAGTTTGGTTTTAGTATTAAAGATGTAAATTAGCGTCAGGATAATTGCCGGTATGTTTGCGCCGCTTTAGGCAAATATGTATAATCTATACAGATTATGAATGATAGCGAAGTGCCCGCGGTGGGCAAGCAGGTGATCGTCGCCTGCGCGTTTATTCATCACAATTTTGACGGCGTTGAGAAAATCTTTATGCCTAAGCGTGCTGTGACGAAGAAATTTATGCCAAGCGTATTTGAACTGCCTAGCGGTCATGTGGATTTTGGAGAAGATATCGTGGCTGGATTGAAGCGCGAAATCCGCGAAGAATTTGGCAAGACTATTACAGTTGGTGATCCGTTTGCCGCCTTTACGTATCATAATTCGGTGAAAGGTTCGCATTCAATTGAAGTAGTGTATTTTGCACAATTTGACGATATTGGCAATATTCAACTAAATCCGAAAGACCACAGCGAATATAAATGGCTATCGTTTGATGAGCTACCGAAGATATTTGGTAATGGTAAAGATGAAACTGACGAAGAAATCCAGCTGATAAAACGCGGCTTTGCTTTGCTAGATGGTGCCCAATTGAAATTTTAGCTCCATGCCAGTCAATATTAAAAAATCCAGAAAAGACATATCAGCTGTCTTTACGCGCGTGAAAAATAAATTGGCGCTAGTGCTTGCGGACAGTTCGCAAATTCATCATGTCGGCAGTACCGCGGTACCTGGCTTGGATGGTAAAAATATCCTAGATATCCTTATTTCTGCTAAAGATAGCGAACACATGAACGAGCTGCGGGACAAATTGGTAGCAATTGGATATTTTCCCTCATTAAACCCAAGTTCCCGCCAAGATTATATCTTCCTGGCGTCCCGACAAGAAGAAACTGGCGAGGGCGATATCCATATTCACCTTGCGGTCGCGGATACTGAAACGCACAATAACTTTTTGACCCTCAGAGATTATCTGAGATCTCATAAACATGAAGCCGACCAATATTCAAAGATAAAATATGACTATGCCAAGCAAGCAAATTACGATAGATCAATGTATAAAAAACTGAAAACTGCTTACGTCGATGAACTGCTGCAGCGCGCCAGGCGGTGGAAAAATGACAGCTAATCTCCTTATCCACATCCCGCACACCTCGCTGCATCTGCCGACAGATTTTTGGCGCGATGTTACGGCTGATCGGGAAGTTATCGAGCATAATCTGCGCTTTATGGCTGATTATAAAGTGGACGAACTTGCCAGAGATATTGATTGCCATAAAGTAATAGCCAAATATTCGCGGTTATATTGCGATGTTGAGCGGTTTCGGAAAGACGCTGATGAGCCGATGGCGAGGCTGGGTATGGGCGCGGTCTATACGCATTTACCAGGCAGTGCGCAGTATCGCCAGGTAACACCTGAGCGCCGTGAGGAAATCATCAGGCAAGCGTATGAACCTCATCATGTACAGCTAAACAAATTGAGCCAAAAATTGTTGCTCAGCACGGCTCGTGTATGATGATTGATCTGCATAGCTACAGCGATGATTTGGTGCGAAAATTGTTTGGCTATACGGAAAATCTGCCTGATATTTGCCTGGGGTGTGACGATGAATGGTTTAGTGAAAATGACGCCCTGAAGCTAAAGTTATACATAGAACAACTGGGTTATAGCTGAGCGCTAAATTATCCGTATACTGGTGTGCTGGTGCCGATGGATTTTTACTGTAATAAAATGCCAGGACTGCGCTCGGTGATGCTGGAGGTTAATCGGCGTGTTTATCTGGACGGTGAAACGGTGCGTCAAGAATCAGTGCGCGATGTTGGTAAAATAATCAAATACATCGCTAATGAATCACGAGGATTATAACCGAACACCCAACCAAGATACTAAAATATCACCAGCAAAGTAAGCCAAACCAGCTGCAATTGCACCTAGTGTTAGAGCGATTACGGATGATCGCCACGGCGATTGCTCGCTGACTTTTCCTTTAATGAAGCCGATTAATACGAATACGACAGCAGTTAATATTGAACTAATGTAAAATAATGTTGTGCTGGAAATTTTTAGGTTTGCTATAACATCAATTAAGTATGGCAGTACCGGTACGCTGCCAACTATGACGAAGGCTAAAAATGTCATTAGTCCTACTATTTTTGATGAGGACTGCTTTTTCTTATTATGAACCAACTCATCATGTTCGGCGCTTGCCGCTAAGTAGGCGCTGGAACCCATCGAAAAGCCATCGGCAATTAAATTAGCAATACCTAAAATAAGGATTACCGCGCTGGAAATTCCAGCTCCAGCTGAGGCTGCCACGACAGCGAATGTTGTTACGGTGCCATCGACTGCACCGTAGACAAATTCTGGAATGTACTTCTTAATGATATTTTTCATAACCGTATTATTGTAACCATAATAGTTTCGTTCGAAATTAGGCTATTGACATTTTAATAAGCTTATGCTATAGTCAAATAGTTAGATTATCTAATACAAACAAATTAGTAAAGCATGCTACAATAAACATAAGAAATGTAAACTTTTACAGAAAGGCAAGGCGTGGAAGATATTCAAACAACCATAATCTTATTATCGATCATAGTCGGGTTATTGTCTGTTATTATCGTGGCGTTGCTGGTGGTAGTTATTACCCTGTTGGTAAGAATTAACGCAATCATGAAGAGTGTTGGTAAAATTACGACAAATGTTGCCAGTGCGACTGAATGGTTGTCGCCAACAAAAGTTTTTAGTGAAATATCAGGATTGTTTCGTAAAAAATAATTAAATAAAAAGGAGTAACAATATGAAAAAAGTATTAGCAATTATCGGTGCAGCAGCAGCAGGTTTTGCAGCAGGAATTTTAACGGCGCCAAAGAGCGGCAAAGAGACTCGTAAAGATTTAAAGAAGAAAGCCGTCAAATTGAAGGCTGACACGGAAAAGGTTGCCGGTAAGGCGGCTGCGGTAGCTAAAGATAGTGTTGATTCATTAAAAGTTGGTTCCCGAAAAGTAGGCGATGCTGTCACGGAAACTGCGAAAGACGTTAAGGGTAACGTCGAAAAGCGCTTTAAGTAATATTTGACTATATTCAAGAAGACGTGAGATAATATTAAGTGATGAGAAAAACCACTTTCTATCTTGCGTCTTTTTTAGTTGCTTTAAGTCTGCTAATCACGCCACGGACGGTTTTGGCTGAATCAGTAGATGCTAGTACTGATTCAGAAATTACTAAGACTCTTCGTCAAAACTGTAGCTCTGTGCGAGTGGCTGTTAAGAATATTCACACCAATGACGCATTAACTAGGGTTAATGTTGGTCAAAGATATAATTCTATTTCTACTAAGCTGATGGCCAGATTAAACGGTAGGCTAGCCATTAACAAGCTGGATAGCTCTAAATTAGTCAATATCACTAATAATTTTGAGTCGGCGAGACTTAAGTTTAATGGTAATTATAATGATTATGATACGGCAATGACCGAATTGCAGCGAGCTAGTTGCCTGGATAATGTAGCAGATTACTACAAAAAGTTGATTGCTGCCAGAGACGCGCGAAATCGCTTGTCTGAAGATATAAAGACAATGAACGATTTGTTGATTAGGTATAGGGAAGAGGTTCAGGCTGTTAAGGGTTCAATTTCTGGAGGTCAAAATGGATAGGCTAAAAGACTTGTTGTGCCAGTATAAGTTTGTGACTTTTATTGGGCTAACAATTACTATCTCTGTTTTTTTGGTCCTGGTGGCCATGTTTACGTATTATAAAACTGATGCTTATCGTTTGGATTTGAGCCGTCCTGAATATTCGTCACGTCGAAAGCAGATAAGTAAAGATACTAATGAGAAGAGTCGTGAATTTGACGCCCAGGGTCAGGTTAATCAGGGCACATTAAAAGACTTCTTGGATGTATATGATAAGGAAGTAGAAAACGTCAGCAAAATCAAAGCATTTTCTAACGATGTTCTCAGTGACAAAGAATTGGGTCTGCGTAGTAACTAAACTATTTTTTAATTATTGGTGTTGGTGTTGGCAGTGTTGCCAGAAGGACCCCTTCGCGATCAAAGTTTTGCAGTAAGCGATGGCGCATTTCAGAAGTTACCGCCCATTGGTCGGATGGCTGAGTTTTTCCAGCGATAATTAATTCCGTGCCTCGCCCAGTAATGTCACCGACAGAAACAAATTTAGGTGGATCAATAATTTTCTTTTGCCAAGCTTTTTCTTTGGCTAATTTTTCGCCAGTAGAATTAATAATGTGTGTAACCTCAGATATATCAGAGCTGGGGTCAATATAAATACTAAATCGCGACATACTATAGCCCATCGTTTTGTTGATGACGTGCTGGATTGTGCCGTTGGGCACGTAATGAACATTACCACCAGAGTCGCGTATAACAGTGGTGCGAGTACCTACCCTCTCAACTGTGCCAGCTGCTCCCATGACGTCGACCACGTCGCCAACACGATATTGGTTTTCGGCAATGATAAAAATTCCCGATAGAAAATCCTTAACCAGCGACTGAGCACCAAATCCTAAGGCTACACCAATAATGCCAGCGCTGGCGAATAGCGGAGATAAATCAAATGAGAACAACTTATTGGCGATAATTGCCATGACGTAAAAAATAATAATAATTCGCCAAAAACTACGCGTTAGTTGGATGAGAGTTTTCTCGCGTTTTTCCATGTCTTTACGATGCCAAGAGCGATGTTTGGCGGTGGAGCGGATAGAATAGTGAATCGCCCAAGACAGCAAATATTTGCCAAAAAAATAGACAAAAACAGATCCAATTATAATACTAATAGTTTCAATAATATGTTCGCTAATCAACCAACCCATGCTGTTGTTGTGTAGCCATTGTCCCAAAGTTGAAGAGTCTAAAAACTGTTTTATAAGCTTATCCATTACTGATTTAGTATAATGGAAAGTATGAATTTTGTCGATCCAAATCAGTTTATTATTACTCGTAAGCGCAAAAAATATAAGTTTGCTTTGTTTCACAATTCGCCACTGTGTTTTGAGTTTGAGGAGTGGACACCGCGCCAGGTTGATGTTGTGGAAATTGGCGCTGGTAATGGCATGTTTACGGTTGAACTAGCGACGCGTCATCCGGAGCAGATGTTTGTGGCGGTTGACGTTAAGGGCGATCGCTTGCAAAAAGGTGCGCGGGAAGCGGAAGCTCGCGGGCTTAATAATGTGTTTTTTGTGCGAGCTCGGGCTGATCAGATCGGTGAGTTGTTTGCGCCTGGTTCACTGAGTACTATTTGGCTGACTTTCTCTGACCCATTTCCGCGTAAGCGTAGTGCTGGCCGCCGTCTGACGCATCAGCGTTTTCTAAGAAATTATGCCAAGTTGCTGTGCGCCGACGGATCGCTAATCATCAAACACGATAATCCTGATTTCTTCAATTGGAGTCTCGAGCAGCTGGTTACCGAAGGTTGGCGTTTGAAAGAGCTGACTTTTGATTTGCATGAATCAAACCTCGGTGATGACTATAAAATTCTCACCGCCTACGAACAGCGCTGGCTGGGTGAGGGTAGAATTATCAATTTTGTAAAAGCGGCGCGCAGCTAATATACTAAAATTAAGGAGTTTTATGCAATTTAACGACTATTCAACAAAAGCAATTTCTACATTGACAGATAAAGAATCCCATGCGTACGGCGATATTGATGCCAGGCTAATGTCTCAAGTTCTCGGTTTGAGCGGCGAAGCTGGTGAAGTAATGGAGAAATTTAAGAAAATATTACGGGACAAAGATGGCAAAATCTCTGATGATGATCATGCCGCAATCATTAAGGAGCTGGGTGATGTACTGTGGTATGTTAATTCTATATCTCATCTGCTTAGCAGTAGCTTAGAGGAAGTAGCGCGGAAAAATAACGATAAACTACTTAGTCGTCAGAGTCGCGGAAAGATTCATGGTAGTGGTGATGATCGTTAACTTTTAGCTAGTTGTTCACGAACCCAGCCGTCAATTGTACCCGCGCCCATACAGAGGACCAGTTTTCCTGATTTTTGCGCTGTGGTAATATTTTGCCACAAATTATCATCAAGATTAGCAAAATGAAGTTTTTCTGGATCGATATTTTTGGCGAGTTGCTGTGGTGTTAGGGTTGGTAGATCAGGATTCTCTCTAGTTAAGTAGGTTGGCAGCCAGTAAACTTCATTAGCGTCACGGAAAATATCCGCGGTATATTGGTCTATTATTTCATGCTGACGTACGTTTTGATGTGGTTGATAAACTAATACTACTTGATCTGATAGCTCTCGGGCCATTTGTAATGTCGCGCGAATTTCAATTGGATGATGACCATAATCAGAATATAAGTTGTCGGCCAATTTTTCAAAGCGGCGCCCTGAGCCTGGAAAAGAATTAATTGCTTGATATATTTCTGACTTATTGGCGGATGTGGACATGTACTTTAACGCTTCAATTATCAGTGTGGCGTTTTTTCGATTATGTTCACCAGGTATAGTAATACTTTGATCGACACTGTTTAGTACGATTAGGTTTTTTGGATTAAATATGGTGGAGTTTTCTCGCCAGACAATAATTTTTTTGGATTTTTCGCCAAATTCATGGAAAGCCTCTAAATAAGATTTTTCTGTTGGATATGTGTCGGGGTGGTCATAATCTACAGAGGTAATTAAACTAATTTCCGGAGAAAAATGTAAGAAATTGCGATCAAATTCATCACACTCGTACACGAAAAATTGACTATTTTCATTAAATTCTCCACTTGGCGCAAAGCTTAATGTCGAGCCAACGGAATAGCTGACGGGAATTTGCAGTTGCTGCATCACCCAAACTAACATGCTTGTGGTGGTGGTTTTTCCGTGGGTGCCGGCAATTGCAATGAGCTTGAGATCTTTATCGGCAATTATCTGCGCCAATAGTTCGTCGCGCTTACTGGTTTTTATACCTAATTCTCTGGCTAAAACTAACTCTGGGTGATCATCGGGTAATGCGGCGGTATGGATGAACCAGTCAAAAGGCGCCTTTTTATGTTCTGACTGTAAATATTCACCAGATTGATCAAAGGAAATAGCTATGCCGGCTACTTCTAACTCATCAGTGATAAGACTTGGTGATTTATCGGAGCCGCAGACGTCATATCCTGCACCTAAGGCAATCCTACTAAGTGGACCGATGCCAACACCACCAATTCCCGAAAAATAAATTCTCATAATTTTATTATAGCACTGTAAGCTGGGCAGGTTCTCGTCATTTAGATAATTTGATATACTAAAACTAGAGAGAAGACGGTGGGATGGTAATAGACAAGAGAAAGACTAAATTTAGAATTAAGCGACTCAGTCAAATTAAGACTTGGCAGTTGGTCATTTTATTGGTCATGTCTTCTTTTATTTCAGCAACATTTCTTCGTCTTAATAATGTTGGTATGGTGGAGCGGCGAGAGTCTGTGGAGAATGCTGACAAAACCGGTGACATAGTTAGTCTTCAGCAGCGTCTGTATGATTTGCAGCGTTACGTTTCAATGCACATGAATGCTCATCCGGGCAAAATAGCCTTAGATCATACTTATAAGCGAGCATACGAACAGAAATTAAAAGAATTTGAGGAGGCAATTAAAAATCAATCCAATAACGATACGGTTTCAAAAGTGCGTTCCGTCTGTGACGCTAAGGCTCAGCAGGGTGGCTATGGTAGATTTACGACACAGGCAGACCCAAGATATATAAATTGTATTAATGAAGAGTGGGAGAAGTATCCTGCCGCTAAGGTTGCTAATCTACAGTTTGAAGCTCCTTCGACCGAACCGTATTATCATACGTTTGTATCACCGGTGTGGTCTGCCGACTTTGCTGGATGGTCGCTGTTGGTGACAATACTGATTGCCGTGATTATTATAGTGCGCCTAGTTGTCTTGGGCGTATTAAAATTAATGTTGAAGCAACGAAATAAGCTTTTTTAGCTTGACAGGGGTGATATAGAGATAGTAATCTATATAGGTATAGCATTAATAGGAGGTATATAACCAAATGGCTTACAAGCATACCAATTCAAAGGGCATCACATACTACTTGCATAAGACTGACGTAACTTTGCGCGGCGGCAAGACTCAAACCATCTATTTCTTCGCTAAGGTTGAGAAGAACGAGAAGGGCACTCCATGTGATTTGCCAGAAGATCGTATTGTAAAAGAAAACCCACGCAACGGTTTCTTGACAATCTCTAAGAAGAAGTAGTCTTTTGCTTGCACCATAAGCGTGTTTGGTGATATAGTATAACCAAACAAACAGGTGCCATAACTCCTCTGCGAAATAGCGGGGGAGTTTTTTTGTGGGCGAGCGGCGGAGCCTCGGCGTTATATTGACTTTTTAAGTAATGTGTGATATAACTAAAGTATTGGTAATGAGAAGATGTCACGGAATCCAGACTATTTGACCACTAAGCAAGAAGATGAACTTGATCGTCTGGTTGATACAGGCCTTTTCTCCTATGATGACGCTAAAAGACAAATGGGCCTCCCTGTTGATGACCCAAAAGAGGTTGGAAATCTTATCACGAGGGCACCTTCACCTAGAGAAGTTGGCGAAGACGCCGTACAGGCATTTTTCTGTGGTGATTGTTGTAGGTATATAGAACCGGGTAAAAAATGTCCACACGTAAGAGTTGGTAGCCGTGGCGGGCGGTATACTAGCGATAGTAGTAGGTACTAAAGAAAAAGCCCCCTTCCGAAAGAAGAGAGGTTTTTCTTGGTGGCGGGGGTAGGATTTGAACCTACGACCTTTTGGTTATGAGCCAAACGAGCTACCAGGCTGCTCTACCCCGCGATACCTAGTTATAATATCAGGTTGGCATAATAATTGCAACAAGTTAGCGCCTGCGGCTATTCCCGCCAAACAAAAAGTTCATCCATTGTTGGAAATTGCTGTCGGTTCGTACAGTGTTTGGTGTGGGTTTTTCTGCAGCAGCCGTATCTTCGAATGACTGGGTGATTAGTTGCCTCTCGCCAGGGAGACCTTTGCCGGTGCGTTGTCTGAGGGTCAGCTCTTGATACTCTTCACTTTGGTAGTATTTTGACTCATATTCCAGAAGGGAAACTTGTAGCTTCTCGATCTCTACTTGCTGGCGTTTATTCTCAATAGTGCGCTGCAACTCGTAATTTTTTTGCATTGATTCAATAGAGCCCCAGGCCCAACTCATGGCAATTAAAACAGCCACAGCAATAACAATATTATTTAAAGTTAAATAATCGTGCTGTATCCTGTAAATTAATCGTTTGAGTTTTAGTTTGTTCATTTTACAAATTTAATAGCTACCACATAATATTGTAGCAGGAATAATAAAAATATTCATCTTATGATTAAAATAGACATGTTATAATATGGGTTATGAATGGAGATGACAAAGCAAGAAAAATCGACAATCAAACAGACAATCCTGCGGCAACACGGGAAAGTAGTCAATCGTGGAGTGTAAGTAATAATCAAAATGACGGCTTGAAATCGACTAGTCGGCCTATAGAATACGGTATGTGGGGTAATTTTGCTACAAAGCATTCTTATTTGGGGAGAGTTAAGCTTAAGTCGCGTAGTGTATGGGCTATTCTGTCTATGGTATGCTCTATGATTCCTGTAATTCTCTGGGCTTATTGCTTTATAGCATCTGGCGGTGACACCCAAGAGAACGGTCGAGGTGCGGTTTGGACACTTATCTTTTTTTTATTATTTTACAGTGGGCTTTCCTCTGGCGGGATTATCTATAATTTTTGGCACGGCGGGGTTGAATACGAGGCTAGATCGGCTAGCGCGCATAAGCTTATCTATCAAGATGTTGACTATATCTGCTGTAACTATATTAATATTATGGCTTATATTTAAGCCTCGTGTATAAAATCAGGCCGATAAATATATCGGGTACTATAATAATTTATGATTGCAAATTTGCTATTAAAAAATGGTGAAAACGCCAAGTTATATAGTTTGTGGTGGGGGCGGCTGGGATCGAACCAGCGACCAATCGGTTATGAGCCGACTGCTCTAACCCCTGAGCTACGCCCCCGCAGAGCTTATTATAGCGCATCAGAGGTAATTAGAGAAGTTTTCCAGCGGCAATTCGTACAGCTTCTGACCAGGAAGTGAAGCAGTGTGGCGTGGCGGCTAATTCATCACTGGTAATTTTATGTCGAATGGCTAGCGATATCTCGGCTATCATGTCGCTGGCGTGCGGTCCGACGATCGTTGCCCCAATAATTACTCGTCTTTGATTAATAATTAGCTTAACAAATCCTGTTCGCTGGTCGGTAATATTGCTGCGTACCGTGGCTGTCAGCGGGACAATTGCCATTTTAACTTTTATGCCTTTCTTTCGGCAATCATTTTCATTCATACCTACTTGGGCAATCTCTGGTTGCGTAAAAGCTACTTGTAAGCATGGTGAGCTGCCTGTCTTTAGCTTGTTGTTATGCAGTAAATTATGAGCAGCTATACGACTTTGACTCAAGACCTCGTGGGTTTGGATGGTAGTATCCACGACACTTCCGGCAGCAAAAATATGTCGCGCAGAGGTTCGTAGGGAAGAGTCGACAGAAACACCTTTTCTTGTGTATTTTACGCCAGCATTTTCTAATCCCAAGTCTGTCGCAGGTATTTGCTGGTTGGCAATTAAAATTTCATCGATACGTACTGATTTTTCAACTTGACCCTGTAGGAAAGTAATGCGTTTTTGGATTGAAGATTTTTGGATTGAAATAACTTTGGTGTAGGTCAGGACGGATATATTGCGGTTTTTCTTTGCGTCGTTAGTTAGGAGGTTGCTAACTTCCTCGTCAAAATTCGGCAAGATTCGCGATGACTCTTCTGCTATATAAACTTTAGTGCCTAAAACTGAGAATATATGAGCCAGCTCCAGGGCTGCAGTGCTCGACCCTATAACAAATATGGTCTTTGGCAGTCGCTTTAGATTGAAGATAGTTTTTGGGGTGTGGTATGTAGTGTTTTCTAATCCAGGAATTCTTGGAATTTGCCAATCAGACCCAGTGGCAATAAGGAATTTGCGGGCCGATAAATGTCTGCGATTTACGGCAATTTCGTTTGGGCTTAAGAAGTGGGCGTTTCCTGCAAATACGCTAATGCCTTGTTTCTCATAGTAGCGACGGTTTCCGCCGGCGCCAGTTCTTTTGGTGACGACATCTTTCCAGGAGAGCAGGGAGGGGTAGTTATAGCCAACAGAGTTAGTGCGTAGCCCAAACTTAGCGGCATTTTTGGCAATCTGATAAGTGTTGATTGTGTAGGACATAAATCCGGTCGGTACATCTCCCCAATTTGGTGATTCCCCGCCAAATGTTGATTTTTCTACAACAGCAACTTTTTTGCCAGCACTAGCCAATATGCTGGCTGCTGGCGAACCGCCAGCGCCGCTACCAATTACGATATAGTCATAGTCAAATGTCGGTTTTTGTGACATTAAATCTCCTAAATTATAGTTTTATAATTCTTATATAAATAAGCCGCGTCGGGATGTAAGTCTTTCATAATGCGCTGAGCTTGTCGTCGAATGTCGGCAGAAGTTATTTCCGGGCGAGTTTCACACCAATTCATAACACCTAAAGTGACGGTTTTTGCAATGTCCTGGGCCTGTCCTTCTGGCGTGCGAACGCTCAGGCAGGTAGCAAATATAGAATTATGTAGCTTATCTGGGCTAAATTCTTCTGACTGTCGCTTCCCTTGTTTTGTAACATAAATTTGCTCGGATCTTACCATAGGCTACCTCCGTAGCTGATTACGCCAATAACGCGATCAACAAACATAAAGGCGGCTAAGATAAGTAAGCTTCCGCCGCTTGCAAATTGTATAAATCGTTTATGATTTTCTCGCCATTTTTGCAGACTAGAAATATTGTGACCACCGCCGACTAGCACAATGATAATTAAAAGGGGTAGTATTGATATGATGATATAAGTAACGACGCCGGCAACTTGTAGTAATGGGTTTGGTAAGGTGATTATGGCTAGGCTAGCAGCAATCACTGGCGCAATGATGAAGATAATTTCTGCAATGACACTGGTTAGGCCTAGGGCAAAACTTTCAAAAGAGTTTTTAGTCTTTTTGGTGCGTTTATTTAGATAATCAGCAAAGCCGCGCGGAATCCATAATGAGGTGCCAGGCTGGCGGCGATAATAAAATGCCCAGATGGCGATGCCTAATCCAAACATCATTCCGGAAACAATTGCAGCAACGAGCTGCTCGGCGCTGGTGACATGATGGACTAACAGAGACAAAAAGTAAGAAACGGAGCTAATCAGTAGTAGAGTGGTGGTCAATACGCCAATCGCAAAACTATTACTCATGCGAAAGATTTTTCGTTGAGCAGTTTTTTTGCCAATTGAATGACCGCTTAGCAGTGTCAATACACTGACGCTTAGCTGGAAACTAGCGTGGATAATTGCCGCAAAAACTATGATGGCTAGTGATGAGATTGTTACGGGGGTCATGTTTGTGTATAAATCCTTCCCCACTAGTGTAGCACAAGCGGAATAAAAAGGTAAATAATAGGCTAAAAAGGGCAATTATCCCATTGAGACAAGCTCCTTATATGCTAGCAGTAATGAAGATGCTACAATGTAAGTATAATGATTATGCTTGTATATAAATATAATAGCTATACAATAGGAGGAAATCATGAATCAAACTGAAGTTGAAAAAATCATCGACAGAAGTTCAGACGGAAATGGGTTTCCTGTACAGCTGATGCGCATTGCATCGGAGCTCGGTATTAGCGTAAAAATGACCGAAGAGTGGGACGATAGACAGTCTGGCTCTTTGGCTCATATTGATGGAAAATTTATTATATTTTTAAACTCAAAACATTCTCAACTACGCAACCGATTCACATTAGCTCACGAAATTGGTCATTATGTAAAGCATCGAAATCAAATTACTGTTGGACAAGAAGTTGTCAGCACATATCTTAAGCCAGCTACAGGTGTTTTAAATCGAATTAAAGACACAAATAGCTACAATCAGACCGAAAGAGAGGCTGATGAATTTGCAGCAGATCTTTTAATGCCTGAGAATGAATTTCGTAAAAAATGGAGACAAGCCGAAACGATTGAGGAGATTGCAGATTACTTCCTAGTGTCCGTATCTGCTGCAACGGTACGCGGCTTGAAGCTAGATCTTGGGTATTTCGCTTAAAAAAATTGACAACGATCGACTTAATAATGCGAAGTCGGCATCTTTTGATGAGATCGATAAAGTTCTTGAAGTAAACGAAAAAATACGTACCGAAGAGCAACGCGAAGCAGAGCATGGGAATAGAATAATGCTATTTAAGGTTTTACCTGTTGTTCTAATTATTGCTATTATTGTGTACAGTGTCCTTGAAATTTTGTATGGAGATAAATCACGGTTGGTTGATGCGGTTTATACATTCCTTGGTTATATTGGTGGGTTATTTACTAATAAGATCTCAAAACCCAAAGATCGGTAGCCCAATGCTTTTGAAAATGATATAATAACCTCGTCTAGACTCACAGCGAGGCTCATTTTTTATCCCGAAAATGGGCAGCCATTTGCTAAAAGCAATAGGGATAAACCCTTGTTGTGGGTCTAGACAGCCAGCGATGGCTGTCCTTTTTAATAGAAAGAATGGAGGCTCTTATGGACAATCAAAAGCAAGATAACGGCAACCTACGGGGCAAAGATAAGGCGCTTTATACTCGACAACAAAAAGGTCACAGTATAATCAAACATATTTTGCTTTGTTTTGTCGCCGTAGGCTTGTTCACTATTCCGTATTACTCACTCAGCCCAAATCACTATTGGCATGCATAGGGTATAATAAAGATAATGGCTAACGTAAAGAAAAAAGAACCAACTAAGAAACAGTTTTTCGATATCCTGAAGCAGGTAGCGCGTAAGAAGCAGCCTGCTGCTGCCGCGAAAAAGCGCAAGATCGCGGATAAATAATATCTGCTAGCAAGTACCAAAACAACACCTTGTACTGGCGGTGGTTATATCGCCATGCATACTCGTTTGCGTATAACTGAACATACCTAGCCCCGACATGTCGATATACACCTTTAATGCCACGTTTAATATGTGACCATACGTTTTCAATGTTTTGCGTATAAGAATACTCCGTATAATACTCACCGATTCCGTGGTTAGTAGTGCGATGATCATATCCATACTTAGGTAATGACGTATATGATTTATGACCGTCGCTATGTACTGTAGCTCCATCTTTAACGTTTGTAAGTATCAAAGGTTGTAATACACGAACACCAGATGATTTAACGTGCCATATCTTCACCTCACCGTTGCGCTCGACGGCACCGAATAGAATTTCGCCCGTGCGCCGCGCATCACGACCATACCGTTTTTGAGCAGACGAACGCTTAAATACGTTAGGGTGTATATACGTTTCATCTACTTCTACATCGTTGGCTAGCTCAGTATCTTTATTACCCATCATTGAGCGGATTTGATGCATCATACGCCATGCTGTTTTATAGGTGACGCCAATCTCACGCTCAATTTGCCTTGCACTCGTACCGGCTTTATTTGTACTCATTATGTAAATAGCGTGAAACCAATCGGTAAGAGGTGTGCGCGACTTATGAAATATAGTATTAGCAAGCGGATATAGATGGTTGCCGCATTTCGAACAACAATATGAACGCCTACCAGATACTCGGTAGTGTTTGGTAGTTGTGTCGCACTTGGGGCAGATTATTCCGTTTGGATATAAGTATGCAACTAGCCATTCAAGGCACGCGTCATCATCAGGAAAATCCGCCTGTAATTGTTTTACAGTATATTTCATAAGTCTAGACAGCTTATCGAACAATATTATATACTTAAACATTATATTTTGCAAGTGATTTATAGACACCACAAACAATCTGACGTATAATAAGAGATACGACAGAAGCGTAAGACCCCTACCCGAGGGGTCTTTACCTTTATGGGAATATTATTGGTACCCGGGGTGGGATTCGAACCCACGTTATCGCCTTCGACAGAAGCGTACTCTATCCACTGAGTTACCCGAGCTTATTTACATAAAAAACGCGGCGATGTTAATGGACTTATCCATTTCGCCGCGCCGTACGCGTAAGTTTTCCGGATTTCGAAATAGGTTATTAATACTATTATAGCATAAGTTATTTATCAGTCACTTGTTTCAATGGGATAATTGCCCTAAAAAGGTATTGCTTTTTTGTCAAATTTATGATAATATAAGGACAGTTAAATAATTAACACAAAAAGGAAAAATATCATGGAAATAAATATCAGCGAATTGTCTGAATTTTTAGAGGTAACTCGAAAAAAGGAATTGGCAACTTGGGATCGACAGCGCAATTCGTGGGAGCTGGATAGTTTTGTGTCGCGACAGCTGGCTGCCCTAGATGGTGTTCAATCTGATGAATTAGAGTTAATCTAGTCATATAAAATTCCTCGCCAGTTGACGAGGAAAATAAATAATCTCTGGTAGCACCGGGTGGACCCGAACCACCGACCTCAGGCTTATGAGTCCTGCGCTCTAACCAGCTGAGCTACGGTGCCACGACTCATTGATTGTAACAGATAGTACAGATTTTGCCAAATACGTTTTGGGTATAAGTATTTTGTGAGATAATAGATGGGTGAGATATATTGTCGCAGTCAGTGGTGGGATTGATTCGGTAGTATTACTGGATTTAATGTCGCGGACAGAAAAAGATCTGGTGGTCGCTCATTTTGATCATGGTATTCGTGAGGATTCGGCAAGTGATGCTAGGTTTGTTGAGGCTTTAGCTGACAAATATAAGATTCAATTTGTTTGTAGGCGCGAGAAGTTGGGTTCTGGCGCTAGCGAAGAATTGGCGCGACAAAGGCGTTATGAATTTTTGCGTGGCGTGGCGGCGGATTTTGATGGGATGATAGTGACGGCGCATCATCGAGAAGATATTATTGAGACTGTGGCCATGAATTTGGCTCGTGGTTCCAGGTGGCGCGGACTGGCTGGCATGAGTGATAGCGAGGTTGCTAGGCCAATGAGTGGATGGACAAAGCAGAGAATTTATGAATATGCAATTCGCCAAAAGCTGGAATGGTGCGAAGATGAAACAAATCAAAGCGATGCATACCAAAGGAATAGATTTAGGCGTCGGATAAATTATGAACTTGATGAATACCAGAAGGCTGGCGTGTATGAGGTTTGGCGACAGCAGAGAAAATTGAGGATAGAGATTGAGCAAGAGCTAGAGCGGTTTGATGGTGTTGTCAGTAGTCGATATTTTTTGACCATGATTGACGATAATGTCGCACAAGAATTAATATACTATTATATTTTACGACATTACGATGTTTCGTTACTGGGTTCTCAGTTGGAGCGAACGTTAATTGCCATAAAAACCGGAAAACCTGGTTCGTGCTGGCAAATTGGTGGTGGTATTATGATGAAATTGACAATGAGAGATGTTATAATAGACAGAGTTTGATTAGTATAGGCGAAAGGATTAGTTGAGAATGGCTGTTAAGATGCCTCAAAGAAACGGCAAGAACGGAATAAATCAGATTGTAAAATTTGGACTATTTTGGGCAATTATAATTTTTGTAGCGTTGATTTTTTATGCGACACTCTTCCCTGCGTCTAATCTTAAAGACATAGCTTTGTCAGATGTGGTTCGTCGAGCGAACGAAGGTAAGATTGCTCAATTAGAAATTCAGGGCAATGACATTAAGGTGACCGTGAAAGACCAGCCTAAGCCTACCGAGCGATCAGTTAAGGAGTCTGGCAGCATTTATGAGCAGGGCTTAAATAAGGATGCTAAGGTAGAGGTTAAAGTTATTCCACCATCAACAACCGGTGAGGTAGTGTGGAACTTGGCGGTGATAGTGGCGCCAGTGTTGATTATTGTCGTCTTCTTTATGTTTATGATGCGTCAGGCGCAAGGCCAAAATAATCAGGCTATGGGTTTTGGTAAGAGTAAGGCTCGTCTGTACGGTCAAGATAAAGAAAAAGTCCTATTTTCAGATATTGCTGGCAATGATAATGCCAAACAGGACTTGCAAGAAGTCGTCGATTTCCTGAAACATCCAAAGAAGTATAAAGAATTGGGTGCCAAGATTCCGAAGGGCGTCTTGCTGGTCGGTAATCCAGGTACTGGTAAAACCATGTTGGCGCGCGCTGTAGCGGGTGAGGCTGGTGTGCCGTTCTTCTCAATCTCCGGATCAGAGTTTGTGGAGATGTTTGTTGGCGTTGGTGCTTCGCGAGTGCGAGATTTATTCTCTAAAGCAAAGAAAAATGCGCCGTGTATTATTTTCATTGATGAAATTGACGCGGTGGGGCGTAAGCGTGGCTCTGGTATGGGTGGTGGCCATGATGAGCGTGAACAGACCTTGAACCAGATTTTGGTGGAAATGGACGGTTTTGATGGTGAAACAAATGTTATTGTTCTAGCGGCAACTAACCGCGCTGACGTTTTGGACCCTGCTTTATTGCGACCGGGTCGATTTGATAGGCGAGTGACAATTACATTGCCGGAGCGTAAAGATCGTGAAGCAATTTTAAAGGTTCATTTTAAGAAAAAACCAGTTGACGACACTGTTGATCTTGATAAATTGGCGGCCAAGACAGCTGGCTCGTCTGGTGCGGATCTCGCTAATATAGCTAATGAGGCAGCAATCATTGCAGCAAGGCGGAATAAAAAGAAGATCTCTAACGATGAATTGACTGAAGCGTTTGAGCGAGTAGCCATCGGTCCAGAGCGTAAAGCTAAGGTGATGAATGAACACGAGAAAGAATTGACAGCTTACCATGAGGCGGGCCACGCCATTGTCGGTCATGTTCTGCCAGATTCTGATCCAGTTCATAAGGTAACAATTATTCCGCGCGGCAGTACGGGCGGTGTGACTTGGTTCTTGCCGCCGGAAGATAAGATCTACACGAACGTTTACGAGTTTAAGGATATTTTGGCTCGGGCGATGGGCGGTCGAATTGCCGAGAAACTGATTTATGGCGATGATGGCATTACTACGGGTGCTGGTTCAGACCTAAGGAAAGCTACTGAAATTGCTCGTGATATGGTGATTGAGCAAGGTATGGGTCAAAAACTTCGCGACCAAGTTTTCCACGAAGATAACGGTGGGCTAATGTTTGATAAAATGACTCGTGAGCGGCCGTACTCAGACACGGTTGCTGAGTTAATCGACCAAGAGGTTGAGACACTAATCAAAGAGGCGGCGCGTCGCGCAGAAGTGGTATTGGTTGCAAATCGTAAGTCACTTGAGGATCTTAAGGATGCACTTCTTAAATATGAAACTCTAGAAGAGGCGGCAGTCGATGAAATTCTCCAGGGAACAAAGCTGCCAAAGGAAGCCAAATTACACGCGTAAATTGTTATGGGGCGCGTCCGGAGAACTGTCGATAAAATTAATCAGCGGCTGACAGTCAGGTTAGCTGCAACCATTTTGGCTGGCTCGACGTTGTTGTCGAGCTTGCTGGGATTCTTCCGCGATCGATTGCTTAACTCTGCCTATATGCCAAGCGAAAACGGCGCGCTGGCTGGCTATCCTGTCGGATTAGACGCCTACACGGCGGCGTTTATGGTGCCAGATTTTATGTTCGCTGTGTTGGTGTCTGGCGCCCTCAGCGTGACTTTTATCCCAGTTTTTAATGAGCGCTGGGTTAAGGGAAATAAGCAGTCGGCGTGGCAGATTAGCTCTAGTATGATTAATTTTATGGCGCTAGTGACGATGATCGCGTCAGTGTTGATTATTATTTTTGCTGATCCGTTGATGAAATATCTAATTGCGCCAGGTCTGAGTGAGTCGGGCCACGCTTTGGCGGTGAGCATGATGCGGGTGATTGCGGTAAATCCGTTTATTTTTGCTATTGCCTCGGTGATTGCCAGTATCCAGCAAGCGGTTGGTCGATTTATGTTCTGCGCCCTAGCGCCAATGATTTATAATGTCGGAATTATCATTGGTACGGTGTGGTTTACTAACGGCATCAATCTGTTCGGCTGGCATATTTTTGACGGCGGTATTATGGGCGTGGCGCTTGGTGTGGTCCTGGGTTCATTTTTGCAGTTGGTCGTGAGTGCGGTTGGGCTAGCAGGGCTGGGCTTTGATTATAATTTTAAGATATATTGGCGCAATAGAGGATTTAGGAAAGTCCTATCATTACTGCCGGCGAGGTCGGTTGATCAGGGGATGGATTATGTGGTTAGTTTGGTCGAAGTTAATTTGGCATCTCGTTTGGCGGACGGTACGGTTCGGGCGTATCAACAGGCGTTAACCTTACATTTGATGCCAATTAATCTCATCGGCGTGGCAATTTCTAATGCTGCCTTCCCTAAGCTTACTGAGCATTTAGGTGAGGGGCGTGATGATCTGTTTCAAAAGGACTTACGCTCTCTACTGAGGATTATTTTTTGGATGGCATTGCCAGTAGCGGTGGTGATTTTCTTTACGCGCGGTTATGTTGTGCATTTTATTCGTAATGGCGGCAATCAATTGATTGCGGGAATTCTGGGCTGCTTAGTGGTGGCGATTTTGTTTCGAACTATTTACCATATGGCCGCGCGAGCATTTTACGCCCGCCAAGATACGAAAACTCCGCTTTATATTTCAATTTTCTCTATTTCTCTGAACATTATTTTAGCAATTGTTCTATCTATGGTTTTGAAAATGGGTGCGTATGGTTTGGCTTGGGCGCAATCAACAGTAGCAGTTTTAGAGGTGGTGATTTTATTGGTTGTGATGAATCGTCAAATGCCAAAGATGTTTGATCTGATATTTATGCAGGCAATTTTTAGGATGGTAATCGCTGGAATTATTACCGGCGTAGTTTGTTATGTCGGCGTGCTGGTTCTACCGTTTCGTTATCACGATGATAGTTTCTTTAGTGCTTTTCCGAAGTTTGTTGTTATTTCAATGGTTAGCTTTGGTGTGTACGCCGCCGCGTCAAAGTGGCTAAAATTGTCAGAAATTGATCCGGTTTTGACGCGCTTAAGAAAGATGCTATTTGGAAGATTGGAGTCTATGCGCTAATGGAGAATATTCGTAATTTTTGCATCATCGCTCACATTGATCACGGCAAATCGACGCTGGCTGACCGGATGATGGAGATGACGGGGACGGTGGAGAAGCGCGAGATGAAATCGCAGTTGCTGGATAGTATGGATTTGGAGCGTGAAAAGGGCATCACCATTAAGCTCGCGCCAGTGCGGATGAAGTATCACTACTGCCAGCCAGCATCAACCACTTCCTCTCAATCAAATGTTGCAGGCAACGCCAGCAACGGGGTTATCGATTCATCGGAAGGATTGCCACTATCTGGGTCTTACGATCTCAATCTCATCGACACACCTGGCCATGTCGATTTTAGTTACGAAGTTAGCCGCTCGTTGCAGGCCTGTGAGGGGGCTGTGTTGGTGGTCGACGCCAGCCAAGGTATTCAGGCGCAGACGTTAGCGAATGTCTACCTGGCGATGGAGCAGGATTTGACGATTATTCCAGTACTGAACAAAGTTGATTTACCAGCCGCTGATGTGCCGCGGGTGTCCAAGCAAGTCATCAATTTATTGGGTTGCGATGAAAGCGAGATTATTCATATTTCGGCTAAGACTGGGCAGAATGTTGATCAAGTTTTGGCGGCGATTGTTGAGCGAATTCCAGCGCCAAAAGGCCAGCCGGACGACCCGACGCGAGCGCTAATTTTTGATAGTTATTATGATGATTATCGCGGGGTGATTTTGTACGTGCGAGTAGTTGACGGGCAAATTAAAAAGGGTGAAGCGATTCACATGATGGCAACTGGCGCGAACGGCTTGGCGCTAGAGGTCGGTCATCTCAGCCCCAGCATGATCCCCGACCCGTCGCTGGACACTGGTGAAATCGGTTACATTGTCACCAACCTGAAAACCACGCGTGAAGCGCGGGTGGGTGATACGGTGACGTTGAAGAAATATTTTGAGTAAAATTAGCGATAAGGAGAAAGTTACGAGCTCGCAAATAATCAGCTTAACTGAATTACAAAAAACACCTCGATCAAACGTGTAAAGAAAAAGGATGGGATAAAAATTATGTTACCGAAGTATTCTTATTGTTTACCGAGGAAGTTGGCGAGTTGGCGAAAGCAATTCGCAAAGAGACGGGATTTAAGGGCGAGAAGAAGTCTGACAATCACGACAATCTGCACGAGGAGTTTGCGGATGTGCTGAATTATTTGATGGAATTGGCAAATCGGTTTGACGTCAATTTGGCGGAAGTGTATTTTGAAAAGCATAAGATCAACCAGACGCGGCAGTGGAAATAATATATACTACTATTGAAAGGTGCAGATGTAATAAAATGCACGAAATAGGTATTGATATATCTGTTGTTAGCAATTATGAGTAACTTCAAAAACTTTACAGAGAAAATTAGATGTCGGGTGATTCCAGTAGCACGCGACCGCCGCGTGTGGTTAGACGAAAAAGTTGTCGACAATGATTTGTATTGTGCTTTTATAAATGGCCGATCGTACGAGCTCGGCGAGAAATATGATGACTTTTTGTATGTCACCGCTGACAACTTTGTCGAACTAGCAGATGTTATCCTCCGCGAATTGTATGCACGCGGATTTTCATCGTCAGGCTATAAACTAATCAACGAAAATCATGTTCATTTAGATTATAGCTTTTTGAGCGATGACATACCTTGGATTACTTGGCATAATGTTGATGCGATAGTTAAGGGTGATATTATTGATGAGAAGGATTATCGTCGCGACAAAGCTAAGCGCGGTCGGTGGATGGGCTACGCTGAATTGATTCAGACTATTGGCAAGAATCAAGCTCATAAGATTTTTGAGAAGTTATAGATTAGACCGCAGTATATGCATGGAATAATTTGCTGAGAATAAATAGGCGTGCAAGAAGCGATTTACTGTGCGTTTATATAAAAACGCTGAGCTGATATAATAACACATAGTTATGACTGAAAATATCGTCATCCAGCCTCTCCCCGGCTACAAAGAAGTCAAGCCCTTCGTCTACGCGGGGTTTTTCCCGGTGTCCAACGAGGATTATAATGACCTGAAAGAGGCGATTGAAAAGCTGAGCCTCAGCGATTCGGCGCTGCAGTTTGAGCCGGAGAATTCACCAGTGTTGGGCTATGGCGTGCGGATTGGCTTCCTCGGTTTACTACACATGGACATCATTCGCGAGCGGCTGGAGCGTGAGTATAATCTGGACCTCATCGTCACCAATCCGAGCACGGATTATCAAGTCAGCCTGACCAACGGCGAGGAATTGGATATTAAGTCAGCCAGCGAATTGCCCGACCCAGCACAAATTACTGAGGTTCGCGAGCCGTGGATTGACGGTGAAATTGTGGTGCCGCAGGACTACATCGGTGCGGTGATTCAGCTGATTGTCGCCAAGCGTGGCCGGCAGAAAAACCTCAGCTACATCGACGAGCGAGCGCTGATTTCGTTTACGGCACCGCTGGCTAATTTGCTGACGGATTTTTATGATCAATTGAAGTCGGTGACCAGCGGGTATGGCTCGTTTAATTATGAGCTGGCGGGCTATCAGCCGGAAGATTTGGTACGGGTGGATTTTTATGTGGCGGGCGAGATGGTCGATGCGCTCAGCGTTATGTGCCATCGTTCGGAGGCGCCAGGCTTGGGCCGGGAAATCGTTAAGAAATTGAAAGACGTGGTGCCACGCCAGAGCTTTGAGGTGGCACTGCAGGCGGCAATCGGCGGCAAGTTTATCGCCCGCGAAAACATCGGTGCTTATCGCAAGGACGTTACCGGCTATCTGTACGGCGGCGATGTCAGCCGTAAAAAGAAGCTCCTCGCCAAACAAGCTCGCGGCAAAAAGCGTATGAAGCGTTTCGGAAAGGTTGACATTCCGAGTGAAGCGTTTATGGTGATGTTAAAGAGGGGTTGATTTGAGTGGGTAAAATAAGAGAGTTGGGTACTGAAGTAAGCGAAGCTATTATAGATAATGCCGTTGTAATGCCAGTGCTTAATCAAATAAATTTAAATAATGCAAATGGAGAGATGGTTAATGGCTTGTTAAAAGACTTACCAATGCTTAAGATGATAGCTGTTTCTAATAATATTCGCGACATGATTTTC
>ERZ772927.298-NODE-298-length-24443-cov-4.6771_pt1 | contig 24443 bp, 17 predicted proteins | sample MGYA00512115_ERZ772927 | MGnify/ENA primary metagenome ERZ772927 (study PRJEB29015, sample SAMEA2737924) | human oral metagenome | biome: human oral; feature: human-associated habitat; material: dental | place: China | collected 2013 ... | reverse complement strand
CGGGACCACCGCCCCCGCCATTACCGGGTACACCTGGGTGAGGGCGCTGGGCTCCGGGGGGTTCGCCGACGTCCACCTGTACCACCAGCTCCTGCCCTCCCGGGACGTGGCGATCAAGGTCGTGCGCAGCCCGGGGGACCAGGCCGGTGTCGAGGAGCTGCGCCGGGAGGCCGACGCCCTGGCCGCCGTGGGTGGTCACCCGGCCGTCGTCGAGCTCCACGGCGTGGGCGTGACCGATGACGCCCGCCCCTACCTGGTCATGGAGTACTGCCCGGTGGCCGACATCGGCGACCAGGTCCGCTCCCGCCCCCTGGCGGTGGACCAGGCCCTGGACATGATGGTCCAGGTCTGCGGGGGCGTGGAGGTGCTGCACCGCTGCGGCCTGGTCCACCGGGACATTAAGCCCGGCAACCTCATGCTGGACGCCTACGGCCGCCCGGTGCTGGGGGACTTCGGGGTGGCCGCGCGGGTCGGGGCCCTGGAGAGCGGCCTGGTGGACGGCTTCTCCGTGCTGTGGGCGCCCCCGGAGCAGCAGGACTCCCAGGCCCACGCCCACCCCACGCAGGACGTGTGGGCGCTGGCGGCCACCACCTGGACCCTGCTCAGCGGGCGCAGTCCCTTTGAGGACCCCCTGGGGGACAACCGGCCCGTGGAGGTGGCCCGCCGGGTGCGTTCGGGGCGGATCCGCGCCCTGGGGCGCCAGGACGCCCCCGGGCTCCTGGAGACGGTCCTGCGTGAGGCGATGGACCTGGATCCGCTGCGGCGCACCGCCTCGGCGGTGGCCCTGGGGGAGGGGCTCCAGGAGGTCCAGCGGCTCATGGGCCGCCCGGTCACCCCCATGCAGCTGGGTGGGGGAGTCGGCGCGGCGGGGGCCGCCGTGCTGGGGGGTGGCCCCGGGGCGGGTGCCTCCGGGGCGGGGGAGGGCACCCGTCTGCACGCGGTGGCCGCGGTCGACGCCGACCGCACCCGCCTGCGCACCCCCAACTTCGACTTCCAGGACCAGGCGGTGGTCCCCCAGCAGGACAGCTGGTCCGAGGAGCCCCGGGCACAGGCCACGGGCCCGCGTCCCCAGAGCGTGCCGGAGCCGGGGCGGCGCCTGCCCCTGCGGGGCCTGGTCCTGGCGGTGGTGACGGCGGTCATGGCGGCCGGGGTGGGGGTGGCCATGCTGACGGGCGGCGGCAGGTCGGTCCACCTGGCCCCTGCCGGTACCCCGGCGGACTACTCGGACGGGCCGCAGGAGGCCGTGGACGTCCTGCCCCTGCCGGTGACGGGCCTGACCGGGCAGGTCGAGGGCTCCGAGGTGGTGTGGACCTGGACCGACGGGGTCAAGGCGTCGTCGGCCGCCACAGCGGGGAAGGCAGGGCAGTCGGGGGCGCACCCCGAGGCCCGCTACTTCGTGTACACGGCGACCCGACCCGGTCAGACGGACCTGACGGAGCGGGCCGAGAAGAACCTGGCCCGCGTCCCGGCGGTACCGGGGGAGAACTGCGTGGAGGTGCAGGCGGTAGCGGCCAGCGGCAGGCTCTCCCCGGTAGTGCGCCAGTGCGTCCAGGTGCCCTGACACCACCCGCCCCACCCCCGCCTCCCGCGAGAACGGTACTTGTTCGTCGTGAGAACGGTACTTATTGCTCGTGAGAACGGGCCTGGACCGGTACGCCTCAGCTCCGGCCCTCAGGATGCGGCAGGACGGGACGGTACGGCCCTCGGCGCTCGCGTCCGGGCGGGCCCGAGGCCGCACCACCCAGGCCAGCATCGCCTCGGAACGCGGAGCCGCCGGGCCGGGGCGGGCCCGAGGCCCATGCCCCAGCTGGCGCCTCACCCAGCGCCCCAGACGGCACCTCACCGCGGCACCCCATTAGACCCGCCTGCGCCGGAGGCGGGCCACGGTCAGGACCGTCAGGACCAGGGTGGCGGCCCCGGCCCCCAGGGCCGTGAGGACCAGGTGGCGGCGGGGGGCCAGGGTGTCGGTCACCTCCTCGGGGCGGGCCATGAGGACGGGGGCCGGTGGGACCGGGGCCGGGAACCGCGGGTTCGGCGGCCCTACCGTGGTGCCGTCGTTGACAAGGTTGAGGGCGTCGTACGGGGCGAGGAGGCCCCACCCCAGGGTCGTGGAGCGCACCGAGGGCGTGGGCCGCAGGGCGGTGGCCAGGATCCGGTACTCCCAGTCGGCGGGCGACTCCTGGGGGTAGGCGGCCGCCACCAGGGCCGCGGCCGCCCCCACGTAGCCGGTGGCGTAGGAGGTCGTCGGCGTCGCCCCGGCGAGCATGCAGTCCCCGCTGCCCATAAAGGCGGTCAGGACGCCCGCCCCGGGGGCCGCGACCTCCACGTGCGTGCCGTGGACCACGGCGTCGGAGGGCATGCCGTTGGCGTCCACGGCGGTCACGGACAGGACGGACGGGTACCCGGCGGGGAAGCGGACGGCGGTGGCGTCCTCCTGGGCGTTGGCGTTGCCGGCCGAGGCCACCACCAGGGCCCCGGCCGCCGTGGCGTAGTCCACCGCCGAGCGCAGCGCCTCGACGTCGGAGGGCGTGGACTGGGGGACCACCACGATGACCGCGCCGTGGTCCACCGCCCAGCGGATGCCCTCGGCGGTGCGGGTGGCGTCGGGCCCGCGCCCGGCCCTGACGGCCTCGGGGGAGCCGTCCTGGTAGACGCGCACCGGCAGGATGAGGGAGTCGGGGGCCATGCCCACCACGCCTGAGCCGGGGACCGGGCGGGCGGCGATCTGCCCGGCGACGGCGGTGCCGTGCCCGGAGGAGTCCGTGCGCCCGTCGCCGGCGTCGAGCAGGTCGGTGCCGGCGAGGACGGCGTCACCCAGGTGGGTGTTGGAGGCGTCTACCCCGGTGTCCACCACGGCCACGACGACGCCCCCGCGCGACAGGCCCCAGGCCTGGGAGAACCCCAGCTGGGCGACAGCCGGGGGCGGCTGGTTGACCAGGTGCTCGACGCCGGGGACGCACTCGGCGCCGGGCGCGCTGGCCTGGGTCGTGGGCTGGGTCGTGCCCTGGGCGGCGGGTACCGTGCCCTGGCCCGACGCGGACCCCTGCCCGCCTGGGAGCGCCCCCTGCCCCGAGCCCGTGGGCTGGCCCGGTACCGTCTGCCCTGGCACCGCCTGCCCCGGTCCTGCGCCCTGGTCGGGGCCCGACGCCGTGGGCTGGGTGGCGGGGTCCGGTCCGGGGTCGTCCGCGGCGGCCGGGGGGAGCGGGGAGGCCAGGAGGGAGCTGGCCAGGACCAGTACCCCGGCGCCCAGGGCCGCCAGAAGACGGATCCCCCGGTACCCGGTGCGGGGCCAAGGGCCCGCGGACGCTACCTGGAGGTGACCGTCCGGGCAGCGCGGACCCGGGGCGGAACCGGTGTCATACCCCTGAGCGCACTGGCTGCCCGGGCGGCGCGGACCCGGGCGCCTCACTGCGCCCCCACGGTGTCCCAGGCCGCCTGGGCGGTCAGGGCGGTTCCCTCGGGGACCAGGTCGGTCCAGGCGGCGGGGACCGTCACGACGTCGGCGGCGCCCCAGCCCAGGCGGGTGAGCGTGTCGGTGGGGTCCTCCCCCAGCCCGTGGGAGGTGCCGTCGTCGGAGACGAGCACGACCACGCCCAGGCTACCTCCCGAGGTGGCACGCACCAGTGCTCCCGAGCCGCCCTGGACGGTGACCGGGGGGAGGGACGTCTCCTTGCCGCCAGCACCGCCAGTCCCGCCAGCTCCTTCAGCCCCACCGTTACCACCGGCTCCACTGGCCCCGCCCCCGGCACCGCCGCCACCGGCCCCGTCCGCGGTGGGGGTGGCGGAGGCGGCCGGGCGCAGCGCGTCGCCGGTCTCCATGGACACCAGGCGGGTGGAGGCGCCGTCCTTGCCCAGGACCAGCTGGGCGCAGGGGACGGATCCGGAGGGCACCGGGCTACCCATGGTGGCCGGCCAGTCGGTGGGACCGGCACCGGCGGTGTCCACGGTGAGGCCGGAGATGTCGGCGATGGTGGTGCTCAGCGGGTTGGAGGCGAACGTGCTGGCCGACCCCAGGCTCAGCAGGTGCTCGGCGGTGGGGGACAGGGGCGCGATCCGGGAGTCGCCGGTGACCAGGTAGCGGCGGGTGGAGGCGTTGTCCTCCACCTCGATGACGGTGCCCACCACGGCGGAGGACAGTGCCGCCGGCATACCGCCCACCACCCGGCCCGAGCCCTCGACCTCCAGGGGGGCCAGGTCCGAGCCGCGCTCGAACACGTTCAGCCAGGCGGCGGTGACCTCGGTGCGCGGGGCCGACTCCAGGCCCAGGGCGAGCAGGACGCCGGAGCTGGCGTCGGGGCTGACGCGGTGGCGCAGGCCCTTGGTGATGACGTAGGTGTCCCCGGCGTTGGTGACCACGGCGACGTCCTGGGCGGTGGTGCCTTGCGGGACGCTGGCCACCCACGTGCGCTCGCCCTGGGACGTGGCGCAGGTGAGCCACTGGTCGGAGTGCAGGCTCCCGGCGGCGGGGACGTCGTCGGGCACGCCGGTCAGCCCCACCTGGCTGCCGCGCGGGATGCCGCTGATCACCGAGTCCGGCACCGAGCTGGTCTGGTAGGAGCCTGACTGGGACAGGAGCTTGGCGGAGGTAATATTGGTAACCGGTCGGAGAGTGCCGTTAATAGTGTAGTAACGTGCTCCCGTACCTTTTACTATGACAAGGGTGGAGTTCTGCCACTTCTCGGGCAGGGTGGGGGAGAACCGCCCGAGCACGGCGGCGACCACCAGGATGACCACGGCGACCACGGCCCCTACCGCCAGGGGGCGCAGGGAGGAACGGTACTCCAGCTCCCGGCCGCCGGGGGTGCCCGAGGCGAAGGCGGTGACCAGACGTCGGCGGTTGAAGCGCTGGCCCTCCAGGACGTCCTTGTTCGACGCCATTACAGCACCCCCCAGATCAGTGCGGCCAGGGGCGGGATGGCCAGGAGGCTGAGCACGCTGACGGTGTCGGCCGCGCGGGTCAGCCAGGGGCGTGTGCGCTCGGAGACCACGTTGGCGGCCAGCAGCAGGACCGCCACGGCGGCCACGGCGCCTACGACGGCGGGCAGCCACCTGGGCTCTCCCAGGGCCACGGCTACCGCCGCCAGCAGGGTCAGGAGCATGCCGGTGACCACCCCCATGAGGACCTCGGCGCGTGAGCGCAGGGAGCGGGTGGCCAGCATGAGGGCGACGCCGGTGCACACCAGCAGGGCCAGGCCGCTGGGGTCGGTGAGCAGCAGCGGGGCCAGGACCAGGCAGGCCGTGCAGGACCCGGCCTTGAGGGCCAGGACGAGGGCGTGGGAGTGGGCCACCCGGGCCGCCAGGACCGGGGCGTCCACGGGCGCGGAGGTCGACGTGCCGGTGACCCTGACCGGCACCTGGGCCATGGCGATCCACGGGGCGGCCAGGGACAGGACCACCAGGAGGGTCAGGACCGCGGCGCCCGCCCGGCTGGGTGGGGTGCCGAGCACGCTGGTCAGGGTCCCGGTCGCGGTCAGGGCGCCCCCGACGGTCAGGGGAGCGGCCGTGGTGGGCCACAGGGCGGCGGGCAAGGCCAGGACGCAGGGCGAGGCCAGCAGGACGCCGGTGCCGGCGGCCAGGAGGGTGGAGCCGGTCCAGTCCCCCGGGGCCAGGGCGGTGGCCGCGCAGCCGGCCAGGACGGGGGCGGTGTGGACCAGCGCCAGCGCGCCGGGGAGGGCGGGCACGCGGGCGACGACGCTGGCCCCCAGGGCCACCAGGAGCGCCCCGACGCCGCCGATGACCGCGGTCATGACCGGGTTGGTGGAGCCGGTGGCCAGCAGGATCGCGGCCACGAGCACCAGGGCCGCGGCGGCGTGGGCGGACAGGGCCAGGGAGTCGGAGCGGGTCCAGGGGGCCTGGGTCTCCTCCACGGTGGTGCCGACGGCCTCGACGAGGTCGTCGTAGCGGCGGTCGCGGGCCTGGGTGCCAATGGGGCGCAGGGTCAGCAGGGCCCCGGCGCGCACGCCCTGCTGGGGCAGGGAGCGGGACTGGTCGAGCTGGTCACCGGAGGTGGTCAGGACGGTCACGCCCTGGGAGGCGACGGCGGTGTCCAGGCGGGAGTGGGCTTGGAGGAGGCCGGGGAGCAGCTCGGCCAGGGGGACGGCCCCCGGTACGGACAGGTCGATCCGGGTCTCACCGTAGGCGACGGTGATCGGCATGAGGGCTGCGGCCGTCTGGGTCGTGCTGGCCATGACTCCTCCGTGGGGTGGGGATCCTCCGTGGGGCGGGGGCGGGGTAGGCGGTGTCAGACTACCGGGCCGGGACCGCCCTGGCAGGGGTAGGTAGCGGCGGGTCGCACCGGGCTGGTGGGTCGGGAAGGGCGGTCAGGACGGCGGCCGGGCGAGGCCCTGACGCAGCGTCCTGACAGCGCGTCCTCAGGGTCGAGTCACGAGCTGGACGGCGGTGCCCGTCTGTGAGGTGGTGTTGCACATTCATCCTGGGTGTGGCGGCGCGTCGGTGACATAGTTTCAACGTTTTGTGCCCCTGGGTGGGGGCTGGCAGAGGGATGAATGTGCAGCGCGGTCGTCGTTGCACATTCATCCCTGCTCCTGGCCCCTGTGCCACCGCGAAGATCCGCGTGATCCAGCCACTCTATGATCGTCGATTGTAAAAAGAATGTGCAACTTCCTCACTGGAGGCCCAGGGGGCCAACCGGTCACGGCCCAAGTGCCAGCGCCGTTCGGAGGCCCTGGAGGACCGGAGCGCGGTGGCCCGCCGCCGGCGCGTCGGCCTCGCTCGCGCCAGCATGGCCGGAGGGCACCTTGTTCCCTGCAATCAGGTCTTGACCTGTTTGCTTGCGCCGTAAGGGGTCAAGGAATTGCGGAATGCCTTTCTCTGCGGTATCTGAGATCGTTCGTAGGCACAGCGCGGACAGGACTAGGGGGCGGGCGCGTCCTCCTGGCGGTGCTGGTGCGGGTGGAGGTGGTGTGCTATTGTCTGGCACGTGGGAGCAAAAGGTGATGCCAGCGCGTCGTCACCGGTGAGGAGGAGAATCTCATGGGGGATAGGGGTGCGCCGTACGTCTTCGTGAGGGCGAGGTCGGAGGCGGCGCCGCTCCCGGCTGAGAGGATACCGGTTGGTGTGGTAGCGCGTCTCGCAGGCCGCGAGTCTTGTGCGGTGTGTACGCAGGCGCGCGGGTGGCAGGGAGGGGTGCCGTCCTCGATTCGCACCGGGCGCGTCGGTAACCTGGGCGCCTCGAGGTTGGGTGGGGCACAGGGGGAGGATGTGCTCGTCTCAGGACCACCCTCGGAGAACGGCTCGTTCTACGGGTCCCTGGAACGTGCCGGACCCGGGTGGCTGGGACGGGTCTGAAGCGGAGCGTTCGAGCAATTAGGTATTGTTATGTTCGCGTTATAGGCGTGCTGCCGTGCTGGACCGTCTTGCGCCACGGCTGACGCAGGAGAGGATAAGGTGTTTAAGGATTATGTACGCGTACTCCCTCTTCTCTATAATGTTAATATATGGACTCTTTTCCGTTGTCATTCTGATCAATGTGATTGGAAGTGTCGGGAAAACGCTGTGTTTGATGCTGGAACGTATGCACTTCCGGAATGCCTATGGCCTGTCCGTGCAGCGGATGCTGGCAGAGAGTCCCATTGACCGTACCGAGGTCAGACGGCTGGCCGCTCCTCGGGACCGGCACTCTCAGATAAAGGCGGCCAAGTACGTGACGACCTGGGATCCCGTTCCCTTCGACATCGCCATGCAGTTCGTCTTCCTGGTCTGCGCCCAGCCGCCTCCGTCCCCGCCCCCGAATACTCATGGCCCCGGCGCGCCTCACCCGGGGATGCCTCAGGATGCCTTCCAGTACCCTGACCCCGGGCGCGAAGATGATCCGTTCCAACGGTAAGGAAGGATCTGTCGATAGGACGCCCGTATAAGTGACATCTTATGGTTCGGGAAAACTTATCGGCGGCACCGCTCAGAGCTGGTCCAGTGGCATGGGTGGAGCGCATGGCAGCCTGTGGGTGGTGGCAACCGGAACGTCGCCTGAACGCCCGGTGATCCGTTGCCTCCGCAGGTCCTGGGCCTGACCGGGTGCGAGAGGGGCTCACCGGGCCTTTCGCAGCTCGGTCGTCCTGGTGAAATACTCTGGACACGCCGTCATTCCTTGACTAACCTGGTGGCATCAGCCGGACGCACCTACCCCAGGCGTCGTCCGTACCCCACCCCACCCTATGGAGGACAGTATGGCAGGCATGGTTTCTGCTGCTGAGGGCGCCATTCTCAAGGGCGCCAACACCGTCGCCACCACCCGACAGGAGCTCGACGGACGCATCAAGCAGGTCGAGAGCCAGATTCTCGCAATCGGTTCCAACTGGCAGGGCTCCGCCGCGGTGGCCTTCCAGGCCCTCATGGTCCGTTGGAACGAGGACACCCGCAAGGTCAACAACGCGCTCATCCAGTTCGAGGAGAACCTGCGTAGGACCCAGCAGGACTACGACGCCACGGACCAGGACCAGGAGGCCATTTTCAACAAGCTCGCGAGCCGGCTTCGCTGACACCTCACGCAAGGAGAGAAACAAAATGGATCTCAAGGTCAACTACGCCACCCTCAGCACCGCCTCGACCGACCTGAGCGACGGCGCCAACGGCATCCAGTCCACCCTCGACTCCATGGACGCCGACCTCCGTCAGCTTCAGACCAACTGGGACGGTGAGGCCCAGCAGGCCTACCTTACCGCCAAGCAGCAGTGGACCGAGGGCATGGACGATATGCGTCAGGTGCTCCTCCAGATCAGCCAGCTGGTTGATCAGGCCAACCAGTCCTACAGCTCTACGGACCAGGCCAACGCCGCACGCTTCCAGTGATCCCGGGGCCGTTATTCGGCCCGTGCGAGTCTCAGACCGGACGCCGCCCCGCTTAGGTGGGGCGGCGTCCTCGTGTGGGCCGCTGACCTGAAGCAGTGGAACTATGCTTTTACTGACAGGCCGCGTGAAGCGGCTACTTACTGATTCCGCGGCAGGTCCGTGGTAATCGTCAGCCTGCGTTCTCCCAGAAGGAGGACGGTGCCGAACGGGACCTCAACCCGCTCACCACGAGGAAGGAAATAGCTCGCCCCGTCGCGCATGCGTACGTGGGTGCCGTTGGCTGAGAAGGCGTCCTCCACCCAGACCCCGTGCTTACTGCACCCCACACGCAGGTGGGTGCGGGACAGGGAGCGGGTGGGGTCACTGAGGGTTACTAGACGCTGACCCGGGTCAGAGGTCGATGGTGCCCGCCCCAGGACCAGGACCGTGTCATCAACAGGAAGACGCTCACCGGAGTCCACCACGAGGTAGGGGATCGGGCCCGCCTGGGTGGGTGCCTGAGCTGGAGACCGGTGGGCCTGGTCCGCGTCAGGCTCCTTCCGGGGCTCCTGGGCCGCCAGGGGTGCTGCTGCGGGGGAAGACCCTGAGATGGGGGCGGGCGCCGGGTCGAGGGGAGGCGCCGGGTCGGGGGAGGGCTCCCGGGTCGGGGGAGGATCCTGCGGGCTGGGGGCGCTGTGCTCCTGATCGTGGGGTGGGGCCTGCTCCGGCTCAGAGGCGACGTCGTGGTCAGCGGGAACGTCGGCGTCATTGTCAGGAGTCTGCGCGAGGTCAGGGGCGTCGTCCGGTGTGCCGGACGCCGGTGGGGCCTGCTCCGGCTCGGAGGGGGCGTCGTCGGGTGTGCCGGGCGCTGGTGCAGCGGGGGAGGCCGAGGAGGGTGCGCTCACGAGGGGGAGCGGCTGGAGCACCGGCGTCGGCTGCTCGACCGGTTCCGGTAGGGACGGTGCCACCGGGGCCAGCTGCGGTGGCCTCACGGGACCAGGCTGCCGCGCCGCGGGAGCAGGTGGTGTCTCCGCAGGCAGCTGGGCCGCCGGGTCCTGCGGTGCGGGAGCAGCGGGAGGCACCTCCGGCTCCTGCCCCGCAGTTGGCATTGGCCCTGCGTCGGCGTCCGTATCGAGGCTGTCGCGGTCGTACGCCGGTTCTGCGACTGGCACTGGTCCTGCACTTGGCGCCAGCCCCGCGTCCAGTCCCAGCCCCGCATCCGGCTCCGGCCCTACGACTGGTGCCGGCCCCACGGTTGGCGCTGGCTCTTCATCCGGTACCGGCTCGGGGGACGCTGCTGCCTCAGGACGGGTGGGCGGGGCTGGCGGAGTCGGTGAGAGGGGCTGGGGTACTGGCGAGGGCAGCCCGCCCGGGGTGGGGGACAGCGGCACGACAGGCTCGGGCAGGAAGGGGCGCGCCGCAGGACCCGGGCGCGGGGACGGCGCCACCAAGCTGCCAGGCCCCACCGGGCGCCCGGGGTGTGAAGGCCCCTGCCAGGCCAGGGCGGGGGAGGCCTGGGGCTCGGGAACGCCCTGGGAGGTGGGGATATTGACCAGGACCTCCTGGGGCGTGGGGTCGTGGCGCTCACGCAGGTCGACCGCACCCGTCCCCACCAGCCGGTCCACCCAGTCCCGGCCGTCCCGGCTCAGGGCCACCGTGACCACCGGACCCAGGACCGTCAGCCCCAGGGCCATGAGCAGGGCCTGCCTGGCGAGCGCGGGCCACAGGCCCGGGGCCGTCTGCGTCCCCGCCCGTACCATCGCGGTCCGGGTCGCCAGGGCCCCGGGGGAGCGCCCCGTCACCGCCCGGACCAGGGTGAGCACCGCCAGCGCCTCCACCGCGGTCATGGCCGCCAGCACCTGGGAGTCCAGCAGCGCCCAGCCCACCAGTCCCGCCGCCAGCAGCACCAGGGCGTCCACCAGCAGGGCCAGGAGCCGTGACGTGGCTGAGGCCGGGCTCACGAGGCCACCCGCCGGATGAGGTCGAACAGGCCAGCGGCCACCACCGCCGAGGGCAGCACCACCAGCACGCAGAAGGACTCCAGCAGATCGGCCACCCGCCCCACCAGGGCCGAGGCCTCGCCCCGGGTGACCAGCAGGCAGCCGCCCACCACCACCAGCCCGGTGGCCAGCAGGACGACGGCGAGCCCCTGGGCGTCCAGCACCCTGGTGACGGCGGGCGAGCGGGAGGCGGCGAGCAGGAGGGCCAGGGCGCTGGCCCGCGGCAGGATCCGTGAGCACCTCTCCCGACGGTTGCGGGGGAACACCGCCATGGCCAGTGCCGCGGTCGCCATGAGGGCGATCGCGCAGCGTCCCGGCCAGGTGGACGTCTCCATGAGCGAGGCGGTCGCCGGGGCGCTGACGCAGGCCAGGAGGCAGAAGACCGTCAGGAGGGTGTCGGCACGCAGGGACGCCTCCCTCAGGGTCCGGTTGACGCGCGGGGCGGTGATCCGTGACGGGGCCCTGACCTCGGGGGCGCGGACGGTCGTGGCGGAGGTGGTGACCAGGGGCAGGTCCAGCAGCTGGGTGTCAGGCACCTTGAGGGCCAGGGCGGGCACGCTCACGCAGGCCAGGACGGCCAGGGCCAGGGCAACCGGCGCCAGGTCCCTCAGTGGGGTGCCCGTCCAGGACAGGGCCAGGGTCAGGGCCGTCACCGCTCCCCACACGGCTGCCAGGGTGCTGGCCACCACGTCACCGCCCAGGAGCCACAGCAGGAGGCAGCCGGTCAGGGCCCCTACGGCCCCTACCGGTGCCAGCAGGGAGGGGGCCAGCGACGAGGCCGGGGTGATCAGGCCCGTGGCAGCCGCACCGAGCAGCAGGCTCAGGACCATAAGGAGCCAGGGGGTCCGCCGGGCCCTCGAGGTGCGCATGAGCGCCAGGATCCCGCCCGCCGTGAGCGCGGCCGCTCCCAGGCGCACCCGGGCTGGCGGCTGCCACACTCCTCTCAGGGGCATGACCACTGTCAGGGCCTCGGCCAGTCCCAGGAGGCCCAGGAGCACGGTCAGGACCAGGACGGGCCGGAACCAGGCGTCCCGGCTCTGACGGGCCGCCGAGCGCTGGGCGCTGGGGGAGGACTCGCGGGAGTCGTTGACGCTCAGGACGACGCCGGAGGGCAGGTCGGCGCCGATGACGCTGCCGGGGTCGGCCGGGACGCCGTCGGAGCGGGTGAGCACGACCCCGTCGGTCAGGTCGATCCTGAGCATGGCCATGAGGCCGGCCACGGTGGTGCCTGACGGTACGGAGACGTCCCGGCGGCCCGTGGTGCCCAGGACGGTGGCGCAGGCCAGGGGTACGGCCATGGGACCTCCGTCCGGTCAGGGAGTAGGAGCAGGGTGGGCTCGCCCTGGGCTGGGTCGGCCGGGGGCTCGCGCTGGTAACGCTAGTATGACTCACCCCGCCCTGCTGACGCTAGGATCACACTGTCGGAGCGCCGTGCCCGTGGACCAGGAGGATGCGATGACAGCCCAACCCGCCCAGAGTGACCCTGCTGGGAAGCCCGAGCTCCCGACCGGGCAGATTCCCCTGACCACCCCGCCTGACCGGGCCGAGCCCGCTGGGGTGGGCAATATCCTGGTCACCGTCATCCCCATGATGGGGTCCATGGGGGTCATGGTCTTTATGGCCATGTCCCAGGGGCAGAACACGCGCATGCTGCTCATGGCCGGGGTCATGGTGGTGGCCATGGTGACCATGGTCGGCTTCAACGTCTACCGGCAGGTCAGTACCCACCACCGCACCGTCGGCAACCTGCGCCGGGAGTACCTGGGCCAGCTGGCGCAGGTACGTGAGACGGTACGGGAGGTGGCCTCCCGCCAGCGCGCCTTCACCAGCTGGTACCTGCCGGACCCGGACGCCCTGGTGCTCATTGCCCAGGACGGCAGGCGGCTGTGGGAGCGGGAGGCCAGCGCGCCCGACCTCCTCAACGTGCGCATGGGCTCCTCCTCCCAGGAGCTGTCCATGGAGCTGGTCAAGCCTGAGCTGCCTGCCCTGGCCAACCCGGACGTAGTCTGCCACTCCGCCATGAGCCGGTTCCTGGCCACCCACTCCAGCCTGGACGACGTGCCCTGCGGCGTCATGCTCAATGAGTTCGGCCTGGTCGAGGTGTGCGGTGAGCCGGACGCCGCCCGGGCCCAGGTACGCGCCATGGTCTGCCACCTGGCCACCTTCGTGTCCCCCGCCCTGCTGCGGGTGGCGGTGCTGTGCGCCCAGGAGCACCGCAGCCAGTGGGAGTGGGTCAAGTGGCTGCCGCACGCCCGGTCCACACAGGCCAGTGACGCCCTGGGCGGGGCCCGCATGGTGACCACGGATCCGGTGGAGCTCGCCGACCTGCTGGGGGAGGACGTCACCACCCGGCCGCCGTTCCAGGTCCGTGACGCCATGACGCCCTGGCCACACGTCCTGCTGGTGGTCGACGGCGTGGCCCTGCCAGCTGGTACCCGCCTGGGCTCCTCCGAGGGCACGGCCGGGGTGAGCGTGGTGCGCCTCATGACCTCCTGGGGGCCGCTGACCTCCCCGACCACCGTGCGCCTGCTTATGCACCCCGGCGCCCGGACGGACCAGGGCACCATGGAGGTCGTCTTCAGGGACCGCAAGCCGTCCCTGGCGGTACCCGACGTCGTGGGGGTCGCCCAGGCCGAGGCCGTGGCCCGGCGCATGGCGCCCTGGAGCGAGGAGGAGCGCCCCGACTCCCAGGCCCCGGAGGGCCAGTCCGACCCCAAGCGCTCCGTGGACCTCATGGAGCTGCTGAACATCGGTGATATCCGCGATTTCGACCCGCAGGTCCAGTGGAGGCGGCGGGAGGGGCGCGACCGCCTGCGCGTCCCCTTCGGCGTGACCCCGGAGGGCGCCCCGGTGCTCCTGGACATTAAGGAGTCCGCGCAGATGGGGATGGGGCCCCACGGCCTGCTCATCGGGGCCACGGGCTCGGGCAAGTCGGAGGTGCTGCGCACCCTGGTGCTGGCCATGGCCCTGACCCACCCCCCGGAGCAGCTCAACTTCGTCCTGGTGGACTTCAAGGGCGGGGCCACCTTCGCGGGCATGGCCGACCTGCCGCACGTCTCGGCCATGATCTCCAACCTGGAGTCCGAGCTGGGCCTGGTGGACCGCATGCAGGAGGCCCTGCGCGGGGAGATGGTGCGCCGTCAGGAGCTGCTGCGCCAGGCGGGCAACTACGCCAACGTCTCGGACTACGAGGCGGACCGGCTGGCGGGGCGCCACTCCCTCCCCCCAATGCCCGCCCTGTTCATTATCCTGGACGAGTTCTCCGAGCTGCTGAGCGCCAAGCCGGAGTTCGCTGACCTCTTTGTGGCGATCGGACGCCTGGGGCGCTCCATGTCCATCCACCTCCTGCTGGCCTCCCAGCGCCTGGAGCAGGGGCGCCTGAAGGGGCTGGACTCCCACCTGTCCTACCGGATCGGCCTGCGGACCTTCTCCGCCCCGGAGTCCCGTGACGTCCTGGGGGTGCCGGACGCCTACGAGCTGCCGGCCTTCCCCGGCGTGGGCTACCTCAAGCCGGGCACGGACCAGCTGATCCGCTTCCGGGCCTCCTACGTGGCGACTCCTCCGCCGGCCCGCCGGGTGGTCAGCCGGGTGGGGGCGGGTGCCCCGACGGCGGCGATCAAGGTCCTGCCTTTTACCACCACGCCGGTGCTGGAGCTGGAGGGACCCCCGGCCCCCAGCCAGGAGGAGCCCAGCGCGGTCCCGGTGGTGGCGGGGGACGAGCGCTGGGAGGGCATGACCGAGATCGATATCGCGGTAGCCCGCATGCGGGGTCAGGGCACGCCCGCGCACCAGGTGTGGCTGCCGCCCCTGGAGGTGCCCGACACCATGGACTCCCTCATGCCGGACCTGGCATTGGTCCCCCGCCTGGGCCTGGTCTCCATGTCCTGGCGTGAGCGGGGGCGCCTGCGGGTGCCGCTGGGTGTGGTGGACCTGCCGCTGGAGCAGAGGCGGGAGGCGCTGGAGGTGGACCTGTCCGGGGCCAACGGCCACGTGGCCGTGGTCGGAGGCCCGCTGGCGGGCAAGTCGACGGCGCTGCGCAGCCTGGTCATGGCGCTGAGCCTGACCCACACCCCGCAGGAGGTGCAGTTCTACATTATGGACTTCGGGGGCGGGACCTTCACGGCCTTTGACGGCGCCGCCCACGTGGCGGGCGTGGCCACCCGGGACCGTGTCGACATGGTCAACCGGATGCTCGCGGAGATCGAGGGGATCTTAACGGACCGGGAGCGCTACTTCCGGGCTAACCGGATCGACTCGATCGCCACCTACCGCCAGGGCCGGGCCCAGGGGCGGTTCGACGACGGCTACGGGGACGTCTTCCTGGTGGTGGACGGTTGGGGCAGCCTCAGGGCCGATCTTGACGACGTGGACATGCGTATCCAGAAGATGATGGCGCGGGCCCTGACCTACGGGGTGCACCTGGTGGTCAGCACCCAGCGGTGGAATGACATGCGCCAGCAGATCCAGGACATTGTGAGTACCCGGCTGGAGATGCACCTGGGGGACGCAGGCGAGTCCTGCTTCGGTCGCAAGGTGGCGGAGGCGGTCCCGCAGGAGCGCCCGGGACGGGGCGTGGGAGCGGGCGGGCACCAGATCCTCGTGGCCCTGCCGCGTGCCGACGGCGACCACGACCCGGACACCCTGGGGCAGGGCGTCCGGACCACCCTGGAGCGCATAGCGCAGGCCGCCCCGGCCGGTCTCGGGCCCAGGCTGCGGCTGCTGCCCGAGCGGGTCACCCTGGAGGAGGTCGCCGCCCTGCCCGGCGTGGACCGCCAGGCCCGGGGCCCCCAGGCGCCGATCCTGCTGGGGGTGGAGGAGTCCCGCCTGGGGCCGCTGGTCATGTGGCCGCGCACCGAGCCCTTTATGTACCTCTTCGGTGACTCCAAGTCGGGTAAGACGACCTTCCTTCGCTCGGTGGCCAGGGAGATTACGCGCCTGTGCACGCCCCGGGAGGCCCAGATCTTCGTGGTGGACGTGCGTCGTACGCTGCTGGGTGAGATCCCTGAGGAGTACCTGGCGGGCTACCTGACCACACGCGAGACCGCCCAGGATCAGATCGGTGGCCTGACAGGTATCTTCAAGGAGCGTATGCCGGGGGACCAGGTGACGAGCGAGCAGCTGCGCCACCGCTCCTGGTGGACGGGACCAGAGGTGTGGATCCTGGTGGACGACTACGACCTGGTGGCCGCGTCCCCGGGTAGCAGCCCGCTGCTGCCCCTGCAGCCGTTCATGGCCCAGGCCCGGGACGTCGGTCTGCACGTCCTGGTGACCCGGCGTATGGGTGGGGCCTCGCGGGCCGCCTACGAGCCGATCCTCCAGGCCATGACCGAGCTGGGGGCCACCGGGATCCTGCTGTCAGGCAGCCCTGACGAGGGCGTGGTCGTCGGTCGGGTCCGCCCGGTGCGCTCAGCGTCGGGCCGGGCCCAGGTGGTCTCCCGGGACCTGGGGCTGGTCATGGCCCAGCTGGCCTGGACCCCTCCGCGGTCCTGAAACGCTTCAGGAGCTGCTGCCGGTGGCCGGGGCCTTCACCACCGGTCGTCCTCCTGGGTCTCAATGGGCTGCAGGTCGTTGAGGCTGCCAGCGCCCTGCGCCTGCCCGTCTACCATCTCGGGGGCGGCGTCCTGCGGGCGCAGGATGTGGCCCTTGCGCTTCCTCTGACGCTTCTTGTCGTCCTTCTTGGTGTCCTGCCCGGTGTGGCCCGCTGCTCCCTTGCCCTTGGAGCCCGCTGTCTTGCCGGAGTCCGTACTCGCCGGGGCTCCGCCCATGAGGGGAGGCACCATCCCCGTTGTTCCTCCCCGAGCGGCCGCCGTGGACGAGGGTGACAGGATGCCCCCGCCGGGGACCCGGGAGAACAGGCCTCCTGCTCCTGTGGCGGACAGGCCGGCCAGGCCGCTCATACCGCTGCGGGCCACGGCGGCGACAGCCCCCGCGCCGATGACGCCGCCCGCCATGGCCAGGTCACCGGCGCTAGTACGGCCGCCGAGGGCCTGACCGAGGAAGCCGGTACGCCAGGCGGGGTCAAAGGCGTTGTCCACCGGCGGAGGCAGGTGCCCGCCGACGGGGCCGTCGGAGGTCATACGCTGGTTAACAGGTGTGTGCAGCAGATCCAGTCCCTTGAGCTGCTCGGGGTCTGTAATGGGGTTGCTGCGGCTGCCCGGCTCACCAGGTGCGGGGAAGACCCAGTCGCGCATGCTGGCCTCCGGGGGACGGTTGCTCAGGATCGCCCCGCCCAGGGCAGGAGGCGGTGACGTGACCGAGCCCGCCAGGTCCGGGGCGGGCACCGTGCCCCCTGCGCCGCCAGGACCGCCCAGGCCCCCGGAGGAACGGGAGCCGCCAGTGTAGGCGGCCCCGTAGCCGGTGTCCGGGCTTCCCCAGGGAGAGCCCCCGGAGGGAGGCGTCAGAAGGCTGGTCGCCTCCGCGGTCATGGTGCTGTTCATGGTATCGAGGTACTCCTTGGCAATCCTCTCACGCTCGGCCGTCTGCTGCAGAATCAACCCGCACTCGTAGGCTGCGGCTCCTACGATTAATCCCGCAACGACGACCGTACTGAAACCACCGTCGCCGCTAGTGTTGCCGGTGGTGTTAGTGCCGCTAGTCGTGCTGGTATTTCCAGTATCGTTGCCGGTAATAGTGTCGCAGTACTCGCTGATGGCGCTGTCGGTGGGCAGGGACTGGGCCTGCACGGCGACCGTCTTCATTGCCGCGCGGGCGGTGGTGTAGTGGCTCCGGGCGGTCTCCAGGTCCGTCTTGTGCTCCCGGATGCGGCGGATGTAGTCGTTTACCCAGGCGGAGACGGCGACCTCCAGGGGGCCGCCGATAGCAGGGTTGTCAGAGTTCTTCATTGAGTCGAGGATCGCCTGGGCCTTAGTGGCGCACTCCTCAAGAGCATTCAGGGCCGACGTCGCCGCGTCGTTGTCGGCGGAGTCGTCGTAGTTGCTGGGGTCGATAACGGCCATGAGCCGGGAGTAGCTGCTCATACTTCTTGCTTTCTGGGTAAACCTGCGGAGATGGCTTGTAAAGGGAGCGTCAATGTTGTGTGCTCCTGTGGAGCGCTGACCCAGCGGGATCTAGGGTCCGTGTGAGATGCTTGAGTGAGTGCGCTAGTCAGTCGGCTCGGTCGTTTCTATCTCGCCTGGCAGCCCCATGCGAGCCTGTGGGGCGTACACGGGGCTCTCTGGGGCGTTCATTGGAATGTCGTTCGGGTCGCTATAGTGGGTTGGCGTGATTATGCGAGGCGGGTTAAGAAGCCTGTTGTCCGACGTGAGCTGCGTGTAGATGGAGCGAAGCTGCTCAACAATGTCCTCTTCGTGGGTGTCGAAGGAGCTTGCAGTCTTGGCCAGGGCGACAGAGAAATCGTCCAGTTCCTTCTGGAGAATGGTCAGGGTGTTCTTTAGGCTGGAAAGGTAGGAGTGGTACTTGCCTCGAAAGCTGGTCGGTCCTGACTCGCTGCCCCACTTGCCTTGGGAGAGCTGGTTAATGCTCAGGGTGTCAACATTGGTCTTGGCGTTCTCGGCCTCGGGCACCGCCTCTGTCCTGAAGCGCCCGCTGGCGGTGGCGACCTCGTCTGTGTCGATGCTTGTGTCACTCATGGGAACCTCGACTCGGGGGATAGAGGGGTGAGATGCGTCTTATTGTAGCGTGGGAGTACGCTCCTGAGAAGAGGTTCGGTCTCCCAAGGTGCCCGAGCTTGCCGTGGCGTCTCGGCGTGCGGTGTTTGCGCAGGTCAGAGCGAGTTTGTGTGATGGTTGCGAGCAGGTGTCGGCGCGTCGTGGCGGGTCTGGGCCGGTGACTGAGCCAGCCCAGTTGTACCCTCGTTTGTACCTTTATCGCCTTCCTGCTGGCTGTGTGCAGAGGCGAGGTTGTGGGTCCTCGCTGTCTTCCGGCCAGGTCAGCCAGGGCTGGACGTGAGACCAGGGCTAGGCGTGGCTGGTGCTGGCGTGGGTGTGTGTGAAGGGCGTTGGTAGAGGGGGAGGTTGGCCTCCCACTCCGGTGGGGTGCGGGTGGTGCGCGGGTCGGAGCCGTCCCGGCTGGGACGGCAACCCGAGACCCCGCTAATGGTTACGCTACCGTCCATGCTTATTATAAGGTCGATATCCCCGCCGTTGACCTTGTCGTGGAAGAAGGCGCTGTCCTCGTCGTCGCCGGTAATGGTGTCCAGGCCTATGGCGGGGAACAGGCGCCCGGCCAGCTCCCTGGCACGCGAGTACTCCACCGGAAGCTCAAAAGTAATAGAGGCGGTGTACAACTCATAACCCCCACCTTTGCATGGGCTCAGTTCCGAGGGACTAATAAGTGATGTACCTCCGCTGCTGGGGGCAAGTTCGGCCACGAACTCACCCAGCCTGGTCTCCACCACCTCCTGGTAGGCCTGGATACTCTGACGCTCCTTGAACGAGGCAGACCCGTCCCACCACAGGTGCCGCTCATCATCGTTACCCGACCTCGCGCACGAGACAGTAGCAACCAGGGCCACCACTATTACCAGGGCCGACAGGCAGCCACGGACCCGCCTCACGAGTACACCCCCGCCGCGACCCTAGCCATGTCCTCAAGAGCAGGGGACGCTGTAGACAGGATACGAACCGATGCCGGGGTGATAGTGGGTCTGTGGTTCATAGGTGCTGGCCTCGTTCTGAGCGGGAATCCAGGTACGCGGACTAAGCCGTTGGTCAGCCTGGACTCGATGACGTAATGGGTGCAGACGGTGGTGCTGGCCCGGGTCGTGGCGTGGGTGGTGTGGGTGTGGTGGTGGGTGGCCTGTAGCGGGGGATGTCCGTCTCCCACTGGGGCTTGGTGCGAGTAGCGCGGAAGTCGGAGCCGTCCCGGCTGGGGCGGCACCCGGAGGTGGCGTAGAGGGCCACGCCCCTGTCCCCGTTCAGTCCGAAGTTCACGAAGCCGCCGTTGGTCTCGTCGTGGAGGAACATACCGTCCTCGTCGTCGTTGGTGATGGTGGTCAGGCCGACCTCGGCGAACATCTCCTTGGCCAGCGCCTTGGCCCACGCCCCGTCAACCGGCTGAGAGAACGCCACGACAGCAGTGTCTATCTCATAACCGTACTTACACCATCTTACATAAGAAGCAACTATGATCTCTGCCGGGCCGCTGTTGGCCTTTACGATGGTCACGTACTCGCCCATCCTGGCCTCCACCACCTCCTGGTAGTCCTGGATACTCTGACGCTCCTTTAGCGGGGCAGACCCGTCCCACCACTTATGACGCGCACCGTCACCAAAGGAGCAGGACCCCACCGACAGGAAGAGGACCACGACCAGGACAGCAGCAAGACGCCGGTACCTCACTTGCCCTGCCCCGCTATCACAGCACCCATGTCCTCAAGAGCAGGGGCCCCTTCCGCCAGGTAGGCGCTGTGACGCGCGAACGGGTTGACATTGTTCAGCCCCTGGGTGCCTGGGGCGTCGCCGGAGAGGTGATGCATGCCTGGCATACCGGTCGGGTTCTTACCGAATGCCCCGTCCGGCCCCATCCCCTGGACCCAGTCGTGGCTGTCGACCGCGGACACGTAGGCGTGACCGGTCCCCAGGTTGTACTCGCGCGCGTCCTGGACCCCTGAGCCCGGTGACCCGAACAGGACCAGGTCGTCGATCACCCCGGCTCGCGCGTGGTCGGCGGCAAAGCCCGCCGTGGTCGACCCGTAGGAGTGCCCCAGCAGCGTCTGGTGGGGCTCACTACCACCCGATGCCGCCCGCGAGGCGTTGATACCCTCGGTGAACGAGGCCAGTGCCTCCGCCCCCATGTGCGCCCGGTGCGTGGACGCCGCCCGGATGGGGCTGGGCGGGGCGTCATAGTCAAGCCACATAACCGTCGCCACACCCCCATCCGGGCGATTTCTTCCTGCGGCTTGCTGGAGCCTCATGGTCGCGTCGAGGTCGTCGTCCCCGTTCCCGCTCAAGGACTCCTCGGGGTTGGAGTACATGCCCGGCACGAAGGTGCCCACGTGGGCTGCGTGGTCCACGTCCCCGTAGCCCACAGCGGCATGGACCCTGTCGTCTCCTGAGGTGTCCAGGACCAGCAGCGAGAACTCTGGGTTGTCGTCAATGCGACTGTTAATAGCATTGAGGTCAGCGAGCTTGACCTTAGCCGTATCGAGCTTGGATGCATGCGGATTGCTGTCCGAGGTGACGATACCGCCAGAGTTTTTCTTGTCGTCGTGGTCCTTCTGCCAGTCGTCGTACTCCTTCTTGACTCTGTCGTACTCTGCCTGGGCCGCGGCGAGCTCTGTGGGGAGCCGGTTGAGGTTGGCCTGGCTGCGTGAGGCCATGTCGATGCCGTCGAGGTTGCCGATCCACTCGGGGCGCTCGGTGATTATGGCCTGCTTCTCGGCCTGGGTCAGGGACGCCCACCAGAACGCGACCTGGGTGGGCGACCACCCCGCCTGGGGCTGGTTGGGCAGGCCCGGGCTGTGGGTGCCACTGGTCTCTACGCACGTGTAGGTCCCGTTGGTCAGGGCGTCCAGGCGCTTCCCGTAGGCCTCGTCCACCTCCACCGCCCGCGCCAGCGCCTTGGTCACGAGGCTCTTCAGCTCGTTGGCGTCCCTCTCGGTCAGCGCGGCATGACAGGCGTCCCCCGACGGACCGCGGGAGTCGGTCAGGTCCCCCATGGTCACGTCCCTCTTGGGATAGTCCACGCTGCCGTCGGCATTCAGGGTCAGCTCAGGATGGGTCTGGGCGTACTGGGTGCACTCCAGCACCAGGGTCTGCACGTCACCCACCCCGTCAGCGGCCTCGACCGTGGCCATCATGAGCTCACTGACCTCGTTGACCAGCCGCGTGTGCTTCTTGGTCAGCCCCCGCAGCACCTCCTGGGCCTGAGTCACCGTCAGCCCCCGGGACAGCACCGCCCGCTCCGCCGCCTCAGCGTCCTGACAGGTAGTCAGCAGGGTCGTACGCAGACTACGCAGAGACGACCCCGCACTCGTCAACGCAGACGGATTCCACCTCTGAATATCACTCCACGTCACCATAATCTGTTCCTATCGTCATGAGATCTGAGCGTCTACCGTGTACGTTAATTACGCCCTGCTCATTCCAGGCGGGCTCTTATGGCGAGGAAGGCGGCCGCCTGGCGCTCGGCATCCGTCTGGGGACGCTCGCCATCCAGCAGGCCCGCGGACTCCAGGCTTGTCTTGGCCTGCTCCTCGCTGGCCCAGTGGGCGTCCGCAGCGGTCTTGACGTCCGTGCTGAAGTCCTTGTACCGCCTCTTGAGGTCGCGGCGCTGGTCGTCCAACGTGGTGACCGCGCTGCTGATCTTGCTGCTGGCGCTGGACGAGCCCGGCATGGACGACTCCGCGTTGCCCACGGCGGCAAAGACGCCGTGGGCGTCCGTCACGTCGGCGTACACGGCGTATATGGACGTGGACAGCTTCTCCAGGTCTCCTTCAATGATCTCAAGGTCAGCCATCGGTCTCAGGCCTCCAGGTAGGGATGGGGTGACGGGGACAACTTCGATGTTACTAATGCCACCACCTTCGTGCAAGAGGATGTCGTACCTGCCGCCGCGGAGCGTGGTCCTGGGACCTTTTTCCTGCTCTCCCGCAGGTCCGGTCCAACAGACCATGGCAGACTCGTTCCTGGCTGCCGCGCCACACTGACCGCCCGCACCTAGGAGGGGCCATGGACCTGTCACGACTCGGCCCAATACTCCGTACGCGCTGGGGCGCCGCCACGGACACCGGCCCCGTACGCCCCCAAAACGAGGACTGCTGGCTGGCTGAGCCCCCGCTCCACGCCGTCGCCGACGGCATGGGAGGGCACACCGACGGCGCCCTGGCCTCCTCCACCGCCCTGCGCACCCTGGCCGCCGGCCTGCGGCCCGACGTCCTACCAGGTCGTCGCCCTGACCTGGTAGACCTGGACCGTGCTATCGCCGCTGCCGCCGTCGCCGTCGCCGCCCTGGCCACGCCCGAGGCCCCCTGGACCGCCCCCGGCACCACCCTCACCGGCGTGCTCCCCCTGGAGGGTGCGGACAACCCCCACTGGATCGTCTTCAATATCGGGGACTCCCGTACCTACCTGGTGGCCGGCGGCCAGGTCCGCCAGCTCACCCGCGACCACTCCGCCCGCCAGGAGATCCGGGACCACGGTGTCCTGGCCAGCCCCCTGCCACCCACCAACGTGGTCACCCGTGCCCTGGGTGCGGGGATGCGGGGCCTGCCCGAGGCCGACTACGGCAGGGTGCCGTTGTGCGAGCAGGACCAGATCGTCCTATGCTCCGACGGTGTTCACGCCGTCCTCACCCCTCGCCAGCTGGGGCAGGCCGTCATGAAGGCCCCCGACCCGCAGACAGCCGCCAACACCCTGGTGGACCTCGCGATCACCCACGGCACCCGGGACAACGCCACGGCAGTGGTCATCCAGGTGACCGCCGCCAGCGGGGACGAGGACGTACCACGGGCCGCCCACGCGCGTCGGCTCCTTTCCATCCGCCCCGCACCCATGAAGACGGCCCGCAGGCCACAGGAAGAGAGGGGGCACTGATGCTCCAGCTAGGCAGGTACTCCTACCGAGGTAAAGGTGCCGTCCTGGTCACCGGCCCCTGCGGGGCGGCCCTGGTCCCGCTGGCCTGGACCGGCTCCGCCGAGGAGGCCATGACCGGCCGGGTCCAGGTAGGGGTGTGGGCCAGGGACATAGCCTCCGCCCGCGCCGACGCCTTTATCCTGGACCTCGCCGGCCCCCAGGTCATTGTCAGCCTCATCGGGTCGGCCCGCATCAAGGCCGGGCGCCTGGGGCACGCCGAGCCTGAGGAGTGGTCGCCCCCCGTGTGGGGCAAGCCCATCGACCCCGGGGAGTGGGAGTACCTCGACGTCACCCTCGGGGACACCCAGGACGGTGCCTGGCGCCTCCTGGACGACGACGCCGTCCTGGCCGGGCAGGTGCGGGTCGGCCGGCCCCTGCACGAGATGGTCCAGGCCTGGGGCGCCGACCACACCCCGGCGCCGCTGGACGTGCTAGCCGCCCCCCCGGGTGCGTCTCCGGCCGCGGCCGACGCGCCGGGTCAGGGGGCGCCCGTGCCGCCCCTGACCTCCACGCCACCCCTGACCTCCACCCCGCCCGTGCCGGTGGAGGACGCCCAGCCCCTGGCGGGCTCACCGGGCTCCGCGTCCTCGCTCCCGGTCCTCGGCGCCCCCGCGGGGGCCGCGGCGACCATGGCGCCCCCACCGCCCTCGCCCGCGCAGGTGGCCGGCTCCTCCCCGGCGGCCCCGGGCCCCGCCACCATGGTCATGGACTCCACGCTGCTGGCCTCGGCGACCCCCCTGCCCCAGACCACGGTCATAACCGACCTGGGCGCGGCGCTGGAGGCCGACCGGGCGGCGCCCCCACCGACGTCGTCCGCCCCCTCCCCGGCGCCACCCCCGGCGCCCTCCTCATCGGTGCCGGACCAGCCAGCACCCTCCTCACCCCCGGCCGCGCCCTCGCCGGTGGTCGCGCAGGTCGCGATACCGGAACGGGTCTCCATGCTGGAACGCCTCTCGGCCGACCGGGCCGCCGGACTGGGCCGTTTCTCAGCCTCCCGGCGCGGGCGGGCGGCGTCCCGGCGCGCCGCCTCCAGGCACTCCACGCCCTCGGACCCCGCTCCCGCCCCCCAGCAGGTGCCGGAGTCCCCAGGTGCCGGAGCGGGTACCCCCGCGTCGGGCACCCC
>ERZ772927.297-NODE-297-length-24670-cov-5.88101_pt1 | contig 24670 bp, 19 predicted proteins | sample MGYA00512115_ERZ772927 | MGnify/ENA primary metagenome ERZ772927 (study PRJEB29015, sample SAMEA2737924) | human oral metagenome | biome: human oral; feature: human-associated habitat; material: dental | place: China | collected 2013 ... | reverse complement strand
GATTAAACGCGCCCCAGCCTCCATGATCGTGATGGTATTGGCGCTGCTGTTGCTGCTGTCGCTGATGCTGATTATCGTGCCTATGCTGATCAACCAGTTCAACAATATGGTCAGCCGCATTCCCCAAATCGTCGATTTTACGCAAAACAAACTATTGCCTTGGCTGAACAATGCCGCAGGTGATTATATGCAAATCGATCAGGAGTCGGTCATTGCCTGGTTGCAATCCCATACGGGTGAATTGAGCAACACGCTCAAGGCTTGGATGCCGACGCTGATGCGCCAAAGCGGCAACGTCATCAGCGGCATGAGCAACCTGATACTGTTGCCGCTCTTGCTGTATTATTTCCTTTTGGACTGGAAACGCTGGTCTTACGGCATCAGCGCGTTGGTTCCGCGCCGCTTTATCGACACTTATACGCGTATCACCAGCAATATGGATGAAATTTTGGGCGAGTTCCTGCGCGGGCAGTTGATGGTGATGCTGATTATGGGGCTGGTGTACGGGGTCGGGCTGATGCTGGTCGGACTGGATTCCGGTTTCGCTATCGGTATGATTGCCGGTATTTTGGTGTTTATCCCGTATTTGGGCGCGTTTACCGGACTTTTGCTGGCAACCGTCGCCGCTTTGCTGCAATTTGGCACATGGAACGGTCTGATTATGGTGTGGGTAGTGTTCGCTATCGGACAATTCCTCGAGAGTTTTATCGTTACCCCAAAAATCGTCGGCGACCGCATCGGCCTGTCGCCGTTCTGGGTGATTTTCTCATTGATGGCTTTCGGACAACTCATGGGCTTCGTCGGCATGCTCGCCGGTCTGCCGCTTGCCGCCGTAACCTTAGTCTTGCTGCGCGAAGGTGTGAATGCTTATTTCCACAGCCGTTTTTATAAACACAAGTAAAAGGACAAAAAGGTCGTCTGAAATCAGATATGGGTTTTCAGACGATCTCCCTGCCTTTCTTCGACAGCCATGTTGAACAATTTTGCACTTTGGTTTATATCTGGTTTCCTGTCGATGTTGCTATGGGAAGTGCTTCCCGTAGATGACGGATACAGCTTTCCAGAAAAAATGAAGGTATTAATCCTGTTTTCCATTTTCATGGCTGTTTTGCAAACCTTTTTCTTTCCGACACTCAATCCCTAAAATCACTTACACAAAGGACCATATGTTAGCCATCATCGGCGGCAGCAGCCTGACCAAGCTGCCCGAACTGAACATCACCGACCGCAAAATCATCCGAACCCCCTACGGACTGACCAGCAGCCCCGTCTTAAGTGGCAAACTGGGCAGTCAGGACATCATCTTCTTTGCGCGGCACGGCTTCGGCCATACCGTTGCGCCGCACGAAATCAACTACCGCGCAAACATCTGGGCGTTGCATTCCATAGGCGCGGAATACATCGTCGCCGTTTCCTCCGTCATCAGCATCAACGACCGTTTTGAAAACGGCGCGCTCGTCCTGCCCGACGACTTGATCGACTACACCTACGGTCGCAAGGACACCTTTTTTGAAGGACAGGAAGAACCAGTCGTACACACCGATTTTCTCGACCCCTACACCGCCAGGCTGCGCGAAAAAATCGTCGAACACGCGCAACAGCACCAAATGCCTTTATACACCCAAGCCGTTTACGGCTGCCTGCAAGGCCCGCGCTGGCCGACCCGCGCCGAAATCCAACGTTACCGCCGCGACGGTGTGGACGTATTGGGCATGACCGGAATGCCCGAAGCCGTCCTCGCCCGCGAACTGGGCATCCAATACGCCCACTTCTGCGGCATCACCGACATCCGCTGCCTCAGCGGAGGGACGGAAGGGGCGGAATGCGGCTTGGAAACCGAGCTTGCCGTTGAAAAAATCCGCCGCCTGCTTGCCGGCTTGTAAATAACATCTTTTATGGAATGACTTTAAATACAGGACATGGCAATGAAACTGTGGGTAGCGTAAGCAGTACGAAGCTGATTTATCTGTTGTCTCATCATTGGGAATCATCTTTCTGAAGCTTAGGTGAGGCAATGCCGTATTGCTTCAAAGTTAATCCGCTATGTTTTTCCCTTGATTCTCTAAACCATATAAAAAGGTCGTCTGAAAATTTTCAGACGACCTTTTGATTACGCTAGTTCAAACTTATTTCGCCAATTCGGCACGCAGTTTGTGGGTAACGTTCATCATGACTTGGAGTTGCTCCAGAGTTTCTTTCCAACCGCGTGTTTTCAGACCGCAGTCCGGGTTTACCCACAGGCGTTCAACCGGTACGACTTCGATGGCTTTACGCAACAGGTGTTCCACTTCGGCTTCTGTCGGTACGCGCGGGCTGTGGATGTCGTAAACGCCCGGACCGATGTCGTTCGGGTATTTGAATTCGCCGAACGCGGTCAACAGTTCCATGTCGGAACGTGAAGTCTCGATGGTGATGACGTCGGCGTCCATAGCTGCGATGGCAGGCAGGATGTCGTTGAACTCGGAGTAGCACATATGGGTGTGGATTTGTGTGCTGTCTTCGCAACCGGTAGAAGACAGGCGGAAGGATTCGCCGGCCCAGTTCAGGTAGGCATCCCAATCGGCACGTTTCAAAGGCAGACCTTCGCGGATGGCAGGTTCGTCGATTTGGATGACTTTGATGCCTGCTTTTTCCAGATCCAATACTTCGTCGTTCAGAGCCAGTGCGATTTGTTTGCACACGGTAGCGCGTGGAATGTCATTGCGGACGAAAGACCATTGCAGAATGGTTACGGGGCCGGTCAACATGCCTTTCATCGGGCGTTTGGTCAGGCTTTGTGCGTAAGTAGACCAAGCGACAGTCATGGCTTCTGGGCGGCTTACATCACCGAAGATAATCGGTGGTTTCACGCAGCGTGAACCGTAGCTTTGTACCCAGCCGTATTGGGTGAACGCGAAACCGCTCAACAGTTCGCCGAAGTATTCGACCATGTCGTTACGCTCGGCTTCGCCGTGTACCAGTACGTCCAAGTCCAGTTTTTCTTGCTCTTTAACCACCAAGGCGATTTCTTTTTTCATCGCGGCTTCGTAATCGGCGGCAGACAGTTCGCCTTTTTTGAAGGCTGCGCGTGCTTGGCGGATTTCGGTGGTTTGCGGGAAAGAACCGATGTTGGTCGTCGGCAGCAGGGGCAGGTTCAACCATGCTTGTTGCGCTTTGATGCGGTCGGCAAACGGTGATTTGCGTTGGTCTGCGTTGGCAGGCAGGTCGGCAAGGCGTTTGGCAACGTCTGCACGGTGGATTTCGCTGCTGTTGGCGCGTGAATCAGCGGCAGCTTGGCTGGCGGCAAGTTCTTCGGCAACGGAATCACGACCTTCGTTCAATGCGGCTTTCAGAACGCGCAATTCTTGGGTTTTTTGCAGGGTAAATGCCAACCAAGAGTACAGGTCGGGTTTGTTGGCTTTCAGTTTTTCTTCAACTGACAAGTCAAATGGAGTGTGCAACAGCGAGCAAGAGCTGGAAATCCACAAGCGGTCGCCCAGTTTGGCTTTCAGAGGCTCGACAGTTTCTAAAACTTTGTTCAGGTTGGCTCGCCAGATGTTGCGGCCGTCGATAACGCCGGCAGACAGGACTTTGTCGTAGTCGGCGAACGCATCCAGTTGTTCAGGCGCGCGTACCAAGTCGATGTGCAGGCCGTCAACGGGCAGGGCTTTCAGCAATGCGGCGTGTTCGGCAACAGAACCGAAGTAAGTGCTCAACAGGATTTTGGCGTTTACTTTGCTCAAAGTGGCGTAAACGTCTTTGTAGGCTTCCACCCATTCTTTAGGCAGGTCAACAGCCAAAGCAGGCTCGTCGATTTGAATCCATTCGGCACCGGCTTCAACCAAAGCATTCAGGATTTCAACGTAAACGGGCAGCAGTTTTTGCAACAGGCTCAGGCGGTCGAATTCGACTGCGCCTTTTTCTTTACCGACCCACAGGAAGGTCAGCGGGCCGACGATGGTCGGTTTGGCTTTCAGACCGAGGGCTTGGGCTTCTTTCAGTTGTTGAACGTAGTGATTGGCGTTCGCTTTAAATTCGGTATCGGCGTGGAATTCAGGCACCAGATAGTGATAGTTGGTGTCGAACCATTTAGTCATTTCGATGGCGAATTGGTCTTTGTTGCCGCGAGCCAGTTGGAAGAATTGTTCCAAAGACAGGTTTTGGCTGTCGAAGCCGAAACGGGCAGGAATCGCGCCGGTAGCGACTTGCAGGTCGAGGATGTGGTCGTAGAAAGTGAAATCGCCTACGGCAACGTAATCGGCGTTGGCGGCAGCTTGGTGTTTCCAGTTTTTCTCGCGCAGGTCTCTGGCAACGTCAAGCAGCTCTTGTTCGCTGATTTCTTTGCGCCAGTATTTTTCTTGGGCGAATTTCAATTCACGGAAGGCGCCGACACGCGGGAAGCCTGAGAAATGTAATGTTGTCATGTTGAACTCTCCAGTTGGATTTTGTAAGGACCGGTTCAATCCGAATCGGTCGGTATTGTAAATCAGAATAGGGCGGATGGGGCGGCGTTTTATTTTTCAGACGACCTCTGAGGTCGTCTGAAACCGTTTTCGGCTTTAAGGACGCACGCCTAAAATATGGCAGATGGCATAAGTCAGCTCGCTGCGGTTGAGCGTGTAAAAGTGGAAATCTTTCACGCCTTCGCGGGACAGGACTTTGACCATATCGATGGCGATACTTGCCGCCACCAGATTGCGTGTGGCTTGGTCATTGTCCAAGCCTTCATACATTTGCGACAGCCATTTCGGGATTTTGACGTTGGTTACTTGCGCCATTTTGCCGAGCTGCTTGAAGTTGGTAACAGGCAGGATGCCGGGTACGATTTCTACGTCGATGCCCAACATCACGCAGCGGTCACGGAAGCGCAGGTAGCGTTCTACGTCAAAGAAGAATTGGGTGATGACGTGGTTTGCACCCGCATCGATTTTGCGCTTCAGATTGATCAGGTCGGCTTGTGCAGATTTCGCTTCGGGATGCACTTCAGGGTATGCCGCTACGGAGATGTCGAAGTCGGCGACGGAGCGCAGGAGCTTGACCAAGTCTTCGGCGTAAAACGGTTTTTTCTCATAACCAGGCGGCTCGTCGCCACGCAGGGCGACAATACGGCGGATGCCGCTGTCCCAATAGTCTTTGGCGATTTGACGCAATTCTTCGGGAGAGGCGTCGATGCCGGTCAGGTGCGGCGCGGCTTCCAAGCCGGTTTCTTGTTTGATGCGTTTGACGATGCTATGCGTACGGTCGCGTTCGCCGGAGTTTGCGCCGTAAGTTACGGATACGAACTTGGGATGCAGGGTTTGCAGGCGATGGATAGAGTCCCACAGCATGGTTTCCATTTGCTCGTTTTTCGGCGGGAAAAATTCGAACGAAACGTTGATGTCGCCTTTCAAATCGGAAAGGCTGTTATTTAACGCATTGATTTCTTTTGCGTAACTCATTTGCTGCGTACCTCGGTTGTCTTTTTTAAACGTTTTCAGGCTGGTATGATAAATTTGCCTTGTGTATGAGTCAAATTCAAAATTTTCAGAAAGTTTATGAATTATTTTAATGTAGGTACCGTTGAACCTGTTCCTATTTATATGAGGACAGGCTGAGAAGAAAATACCTATTCAGAGATGTGGGGATGTTTTGAAATTAAATAACTTTCAATGTCCGGTATTTCACTTGAGCAGCGGCATCGACGGAATATTTCGCATTTGAATTTGCACGAAGCCCGTTAAAACGTCGTCTGAAAATTTTTCAGACGACGTCTTTGTCTTTAGCTTGCAAACGATACAGCTTCACTCAGCCTCTTCAATCCATGCCTGTTGTACGGCTTCGAGGATGCGTTCGCCGCAGCGTGCGGGATCGTCGTCGAAGTCAGGCAACGCCATAATCAGGTCGCGCAACTGGGTGAAGCGAACGGTTTTAGGGTCGATGCTGTCGCCGTGCAGGTCGTAAAGTTCCTCGGCGATGCGTTGGGTGTCTGTCCATTTCATGATGTCGTTCCTTTTTGAGTGTCCGAATTTTTCGATTCAGGTTTCAGTTGTAGGAGTATTTTAATGCTTCTATAAACCGAGCGGCAGGTTTTTGTTCAGCCGTTTTAGGCAATGATGAGGCATACAGGGTAATAGGCGGCTTGGGTAAGCGCTTGTCTGCAATGCCAAATGCTTCCGAAATCGCACATGGTATTTTCCTATGTAATATTTTCATTTCAGACGCTTAAAACATTTTGCTGACTTTCACTTAGAAAAATTTACATTTTGTCATGCAACCAAATCATATGGAATGGTTCTTAAAGTAATCCATTACAGTATGAATAAGAGGAAATTGATGAATAACACACTCAATGCCAAATTATCCAAACTTATTTACGCGCTTGCCTCCGATGACCCCAATTATCTTGCCAAAGCGGGCGTGTTCGACCGCCTGCTGTTGCTCATCCGCGAGCTTTACCAGATGTTGGACGATAGTGAAGGGCTGAAGCGCCTTTCCTTGCGCCTCCGTTATGGCAAGCGTTACGGCATGATTGCTCTGGATGCCGCCGCGCCTGGCGAAGACGCGGGCGCTTTGCGCTTGAAACGCTGGATGGTGTATTCGCGTATTGCGGAACGCATCGTCGGCTGCGGCAACGACTTGTCTGTCGCGCTTGACGATATGGTGGTGGAAAACGAAGAAACGAAACAGCGTTATACAGATACCGCAAACGAAATCATCAAACGCTTCGGCTTGGCGGGATATGTACCCGAACCGCCGAAATCCGTGGCAGCCGCTGCGCAAAACGAGCCTGCACCGAAGCCCGAACCTAAGAGCATCATTACCCGTCGCGGCAGCAGTCTCAGTATGCTCAATGTTAAAGGCGAGGTGGAACGTTATCCGGTTGCCCAAGCTGCTTCGTCAATGAAGATTTCTCACTTGAAATTTGTTGTTTCCCGCTCCAAATAATGGTTTAATAAAGTTTTAACGGAAGGTCGTCTGAAAACGGTCAGTAAGGCAGTTTTCAGACGACCTTTTGTTTGGTTAAAATTTGGCAGAGGTCGTCTGAAAATTGCTGTATCCGTTTCAGACGACCTCTTTGCATCAATGATCTTCGCGCGCGTGGTTGATGGTGTATTTGGGGATTTCGACCACCAAATCTTCGTCGGCGACAACCGCCTGACAGCTCAGGCGCGAGTCGGCTTCCAAGCCCCATGCCTGGTCGAGCAGGTCTTCTTCCAATTCGGTCGGCTCTTCCAAGCTGTCGAAGCCTTTGCGGATGATGACGTGGCAGGTGGTACAGGCGCAGGATTTTTCGCAGGCGTGATCGACTTCGATGTTGTGGTGGAGCAGCACGTCAAGGACGGTTTTGCCTTCGGGGGCGTCTTCGATGACTGCGCCTTCGGGACATAATACGGCGTGTGGGAGTACGGTGATTTTGGGCATTTTTATTGTCTCTTGTAATGAGTGGGTAGGGTTTGTCAGTCGTTTTAAGACGACCTTTTGCGATGAAGGGGTCGTCTGAAACCATTTATAACATGATACCTTTGCTTTTTAAATTTTCCAGACATTCGTCCAGATACGCATCATCGTGTTCGGGGTAAATCGGCGAATCGGCAGCTTGGATATCGTGTGCGGGATAAGGGGTAACCGCTTTGCCGCGATACAGCGGGTCTTTCCACAGCGGGTCGGGTTTGTAACCGCGTTTTTCCATTTCTTCCATAATCAGCGCGTGATACAGATAGAGCTTGTCAGGCGAATGGGTGAAGACGTAATTCACCGTCGCGTGCGGCCTGCCCCAGCCTGCTCCGCGAAGTGCGGCGCATTCGCGGTGTTGCCCTAGAAGCTGGCCGCGGGGAAGCAGGGGAATGAGGGTTTGGTGCCAGAGTCGCATAGAAGAAATCGTGTCGGTTTGGATATTAGATTTTCAGACGACCTTTGTGTCTTTCGAGGCCGTCTGAAACCGTTTGCCGTCAAATATCGTCCACACTCTGCCCAGTCAGCGCACGTTGGATGTTGCGGTTCATGCGTTTGGCGGCGAAGTTGTCGGTGCTGCGGCTGAGTTTGGCAACGGCGGCGCGGATGTCTTCGGCGTTGCCGTCTTTCAGACGACCTTGCAAATCGGCGATGTCTTGCTGGATTTGTGCAAGCTCTTCGGCATCCAGCAAATCGCTATCCAACTCAAGGGCGGCGTTGACGGCGTCGGTCAGGCTTTCAGCTTCGACGACGGCTTCGGCGCGTGCGCGTGCCGCGATGTCTTCGGCGGCGTTGCTCATGCTGTCTTTGAGCATTTGGGTGATGGTGTCGTCGTCCAAGCCGTAGGAAGGTTTGACTTCGATTTGCGCCTGTACGCCGGTGCTTTGTTCTTGGGCGGAAACGGACAGCAAGCCGTCGGCGTCAACTTGGAAGGTAACGCGGATACGCGCCGCGCCTGCGGTCATGGGCGGAATGCCGCGCAGGGTGAATTTGGCAAGGCTGCGGCAGTCGGAAACGAGTTCGCGCTCGCCTTGTACGACGTGTATCGTCATGGCGGTTTGACCGTCTTTGAAGGTGGTAAAATCCTGCGCACGCGCGGTGGGGATGGTGGAATTGCGCGGGATGATTTTTTCGGCGAGACCGCCGTAGGTTTCCAAACCGAGCGACAGGGGGGTAACGTCCAGCAGCAGCCATTCGCCGTCGGTTTTGTTGCCGGCAAGGACGTTCGCCTGTATGGCGGCGCCGAGCGCGACGACTTCGTCGGGGTTGAGGTTGTTCAGCGGGGTTTGTCCGAAGAAGGTGGCGACCGCTTGTTGGACGTGCAGCATACGGGTGGAACCGCCGACCATAATCACGCCTTTGATGTCGGCTTTGGTCACGCCCGCGTCTTTCAGTGCCTGTTTGACCGGCTCTATGGTTTTTTGCACCAGATTTTGCGTCAGGTGGTGAAATTCTTGGCGGGTAATGACGGTATGGATTTTGCGGCCGTCTGAAAGCGTGGCTTCGACGACGGCTTCGGTTTGGTTGGTCAGTTGTTCTTTGGCAGCGCGAACAAGGGAAAGCAGAAGCTGGCTGTCGCGCTCGTTGAGTTTGGAAAGGTCGTTTTGTTCGAGTAAGTGGCAGAACAGGCGGTGGTCGAAATCATCGCCGCCCAATGCGCTGTTGCCGCCGGTGGCTTTGACTTCAAACAGCCCTTTGGTCAGTTGCAATACGGATACGTCGAACGTACCGCCGCCCAAGTCGTAAACGACAAACGTGCCTTCGGAGGCGTTGTCCAGCCCGTAGGCAATCGCAGCGGCGGTCGGCTCGTTGAGCAGGCGCAATACGTTCAAGCCCGCCAAACGCGCGGCATCTTTGGTGGCTTGGCGTTGTGCATCGTCGAAATAGGCGGGAACGGTAATGACGGCACCGACCAAATCGCCGCCCAATGTTTCTTCGGCACGCGCTTTGAGGGCTTTGAGGATTTCAGACGACACTTCGATAGGCGTTTTGGCACCTTGGCGGGTGTTCAGCTCGACCACGCGCTCGTTGGGCGTGAACCGGTAGGGCAGGTATTGCGCGTCCTGCGCGAGGTCGGCAAGCGTGCGGCCGATAAGGCGTTTGGCGGAACTGACTGTGTTCAGCGGATCGGTTTTTTGGGCGGAAAGGGCGGTTTTGCCGACTTCGACGGCGTCGCCTTCGCCATAGCGGACGACGGAGGGCAGGGTGGTGCGCCCGTCAATATCGGTCAGACAAACCGGGCTGCCGCTGCGGACGGTGGCAACCAGGCTGTTGGTCGTACCCAAGTCGATGCCGACGGCGAGGCGGTGTTGATGCGGAGCGGCGGACATGCCGGGTTCGGAAATCTGCAAAAGAGCCATGATTGTGTGCCTTTTGATGCTGTATTTATTAGGATAGGTCGGTATTTTAACAGATTTCGGGCGGATAGTTGAGTGGTTTGGTAGGGAATTGCGATAATCGGATTCCGTTTATTTATAAAGGTCGTCTGAAATTTCCCTACTGCCCCAAATCCGATAAAATCCGATTTTACTATTATGATAATTTTTAGGACACGCCGTGCAAGGACTTGATTATTGCCGTCAGAAGGCAGAAGAAAGCCGCTCCAGTTTTTTGTCGGGCTTCCGTTTCCTACCGCAGGAAAAGCGGGATGCGATAACGGTTTTGTATGCTTTTTGCCGCGAATTGGACGATGTGGTCGATGGCTGTTCCGATCCGAGTGTGGCGCAGGCGACGTTAAACTGGTGGCGCGGCGATTTGGACAAGGTATTCGGCGGTATGATGCCGGAGCATCCGGTCAATCAGGCTTTGCGGCAGGTGAAGGAAACATTCAAGCTGCCGAAATATGAATTGGAAGCCTTAATCGAGGGGATGCAGATGGATTTGGTTCAGGCACGTTATGGTAGTTTTGAAGAATTGAAGCTGTATTGCCACCGCGTTGCGGGCGTTGTCGGTTGCCTGATTGCGCGGATTTTGGGATTTTCAGACGACCGAACGCTGGAATACGCCGATAAGATGGGGCTGGCGTTGCAGCTGACGAACATTATCCGCGATGTCGGTGAAGATGCGAGAAATGGTCGGATTTACCTGCCGATGGAGGAAATGCAGCGGTTTGACGTGCCTGCAAGCGTGATTATGCAGTGTAAGCCGACGGATAATTTTGCCGAACTGATGCGCTTTCAAGTTTCACGCGCCCGCGAGACTTATCGTGAGGCGATGTCGCTGTTGCCCGCCGCCGATAAAAAATCCCAAAAAGTTGGGTTGGTCATGGCGGCGATTTATTACGCGCTGCTGAACGAAATCGACCGCGACGGTGCGCAAAACGTTCTGACTTATAAAATTGCCATTCCTTCGCCGCGCAAAAAGCGTATTGCCCTGAAAACCTGGTTATTCGGATTTAAGCCATGAATACTCCGCATCTTCGCCCGAAAATTGCCGTCGTCGGCGCAGGCTGGTCAGGTTTGTCTGCCGCAGTGTCGTTGGCGCGCCGTGCCGATGTTACTGTGTTTGAAGCCGGTCGGCAGGCGGGCGGACGGGCGCGTGCTTTGACTGGGAGCGCCGACGAATTCAGCTTTTTAGACAATGGACAACATATTTTGCTCGGCGCGTATCACGGCGTATTAACGCTGATGGAACATATCGGCGTCAACCCTGAAGCCGCGTTCTGCCGTTTGCCCCTGCAATGGCATATGTATGAAGGTTTGCAGTTTCAAAGTACCAATCTTCCTTCGCCGCTGCATATTTTGACTGGTATCTTGCGTGCTAAAAACATTTCGTTTTCGCTGAAAATCAGGCTGTTATCCGATATGGCTGCGTTGCAACGTTACGCACGTGGCAAACGTGCTGATTTGCCGGTTGCACAATGGCTGCGGCAGCGCAATGTTCCGCGCAGGCTGGTTGCAGAGTTTTGGCAGCCGCTGGTGTGGGGCGCGCTCAATACGCCCTTGGAACAAGCAAGTTTGCGGGTATTGTGCAATGTTTTGTCCGACGGCGTATGGGCGGATAAATCCGGTAGCGACTATCTTTTGCCCAAGCGCGATTTAGGTGCAATTATCGCCGAGCCTGCGTTGGCAAAACTCAAGCAATACGGTGCGGACATCCGTCTTGAAACCCGCGTAGGTCGTCTGAAAAACCTTCCTGACGGACGCATTGTTGTGAATGATGAGGCTTTTGATGCGGTTATTGTTGCGGCTGCGCCGTATCATGCCGTCCATCTTTTCCCTGAAGATACTCCCGACTATATTCAGACGACCTATCAAAACCTCCGCTACCACTCGATTACTACCGTTTATCTTCGCTATGCTGTTCCCGTCCATCTGCCCGCGCCGCTGACCGGATTTGCCGATGGCACGGCTCAATGGCTGGTGTATCGCGGCGCACTCGGTTTGCCGATAAACGAAGTCGCCTCCGTCATCAGCGTTTCCGATTATGTAGGCGCGTTCAAAAGTCAAGAATGGGCGGAGAAAGTCCATGCCGACGTAAAGCGTATCCGCCCTTATTTGGACGAGCCCGAAGCCGTCCGCGTCATCACCGAAAAACGCGCGACCACAGCCTGCATGCCTGATTCCAGCCCCCCCGATTTTGCTTGGTTACACCAACGGCGCATCTATCCGGCAGGCGACTACCTGCACCCGCGCTATCCGGCTACCTTGGAAGCGGCGGTACAGTCGGGTTTGACGGCGGCGGAGAGGTGTTTGTCAGATTTCGGATTAATATAAAGGTCGTCTGAAACTCAAATCTGAGTTTCAGACGACCTATTCCGATTGCCTTTACAAGACACGGCAAACCGTTAAAATACCTTAAATCCCTCAAATTTCACAATCAAGGAAGAATTATGCCGACATTGCAAAATAAAACGATTCTAGTAACCGGAGCATCGCAAGGCTTGGGCGAACAGGTGGCCAAAGCCTATGCCGAAGCGGGGGCGACCGTGATTTTGGTTGCGCGCCATCAAAAAAAGCTGGAAAAAGTTTATGATGCGATTGTCGAAGCAGGCTGTCCCGAGCCGTTTGCCATTTGTTTCGATTTAATCGGCGCGGAAGAAAAAGAATTCGAACAATTTGCCGCAACCATCGGCGAAGCGATTCAGGGGAAACTCGACGGTATCGTCCATTGCGCCAGCTATTTTTACGCGCTCTCGCCTTTAGATTTCCAAACCGTCGCCGAATGGGTCAACCAATACCGTATCAACACCGTTGCACCGATGGGGCTGACCCGTGCGCTGCTTCCTCTGCTGAAGCAGTCGCCCGACGCGTCCGTCATCTTCGTAGGCGAAAGCCACGGCGAAACCCCGAAAGCTTACTGGGGCGGTTTCGGTGCATCCAAAGCCGCATTGAATTATTTGTGTAAAGTGGCCGCTGACGAATGGGAACGCTTTGAAAACCTGCGTGCCAATGTTTTGGTACCCGGTCCGATTAATTCGCCGCAGCGCATCAAATCCCATCCCGGCGAATCGAAGAGCGAACGTAAAAATTACGAAGACGTATTGCCCCAGTTTGTTTGGTGGGCAAGTGAAGAGAGCAGGGGACGAAGCGGCGAAATCGTTTATCTTTGATTAGCTTCTACCGTAATTTGAAAGGTCGTCTGGAAAGGTTTCAGACGACTTTTTCATTGCTTCTTTATTCGCTCATGAAGCCTTCCTCAACCTGCCTTAAGGTTTTATGCGGACTACGGCGTGCTTGCTGCACAAACCAATAAGGAGCAAAGATTGCAGTTGCAACGTGTGGTAGAGTATGGCAAAAATCGAAACATTACAGTCAAAATTACGGAGATCAAATAATGATTTTTAAACAGGATCAAAATTATTGGGCAGTTTTTTATGCTAATGAAGAAGCTCTGATTGTTCAAACATGTTCAGGTTTGGGGTTAACGGCAATAGACCACCTATATCCCCCCCATATCCTGCCATTGGATACCGACAATGGAACTTTAGGCACGACAGTCTTACAAGCATTGGCGAACAGCAGGACGTTAGACAACGAAGCTGAACGTATTGATTTTTTAAAACAGGAAAGTTTTAAACCACGTTATGAGGATTGGGTTGCCAACCTATGCGGGAACTTGGGCTATAAAACCAGACGCGCCCTATTTAAAAACATGATGAGCGTGGATATTTGGCTGCACAACGGCTGCCTGAAAATCAGCCCGAGCCGCCATGTCAAGCTGGAAGCGTGGGATGCCATTGATGCAGACGATGTAATTTTATCATTGGATAACAGCCCTGAAGAAATCGGAGCAGGTTTAAGGTTGGCATTGAGCCGCTGCCGATAATATTTGACAAAAGGCCGTCTGAGAGCCGGAAACTTTTTTCAGACGATCTTTTTTATCATACTCAAAGCCCGCGTGTATACCGCACACACCTTACCTGCACAGGTTTAATGCGGGCTACGGCTTGCTGAAGATAAAGTTATTAAGGAATTTGGCAAATATGGAAAAGATTGAGAAATTTAAATCTGAATTATTGGATAACATCTTTGAGTACATTCAGTGTATATCCATTTTTGTCTATAAGAGAAATATATATTATTTGATTGATTATAAAGAAAATTTCATATTAAACATGAAATTAGACTTAGATTTGGATTTTAAAAACGGGAATATTACGTTAGAACAATATCAGGATGAAATGAATAGTTGTTATTACCGAAATGGCATCTGGCAATTAACTAAGGACAATTTCGAAAGCTATCTTCAATCAGAGTCAGTCATTGAATTAAAAAAGGATGAATTGAAGGAACTGATGTTTCAGGGGTTTACTTCTGATGAAGCGGTAAGGTTATATTCCGTTGTCGAGAACAAGCTGTCGTACAATGATCCTATCTCAGACTCTGGCCAGCAAAGTGATTTCTTAAAAATCAATCAGATTTCTTCGAGACTGCCGTTGTTCTATATTAATTTTGATACGGAAGTTTACCTTCATATGGATTGGGACAGATGCCATGAAGATTATGTCTATGATGGTTGGTTTTCTAAGGCGATGGACTTTGGGTATTTGATACCGGACGAATTTTGTTATTGGAAAATCGAAGGACGGGATTATTGGAAATTTCAGCAATTATAAAAATAAATAAATGATACAAGTCGTAGTCTGCCCAAAACTGAAGGTGGGGGCTGAGGCACGCACGAGGTTCAACAAGTGATATTTCGCATCATTTGATAATAGGTCGTCTGAAAATTTTTCAGACGACCTTTCCTTTATCAAACTCTACTTTGCTACCACTCTTTCTTTCAAAGTCTTCAACACATTCTTCACGGTGTTAATCCTGACTTCGATATTTTCCATCTCGGCTGTAAATCTTAACTTATCCGCCCCAGCGAGCCGGTATTTTTTATCTATCTGAATCAGCAGGATGATTTCTGTCGGGTCGATTTGGTGGTGTTTGCTGAAGGTAATGGTGACGGCTTCGCCGGTGGCGTCGATGGCGTCTATACCCAATTCCTTTGCGGCAAGCCGCAGGTGGTGGCTTTCGATGAGGGTTTTGACGGGTTGTTCGGGCAGGCCAAAGCGGTCGACGAGTTCTTCGTGTATGGCGTTGATTTGCTGTACGGTTTCGCAGACGGCGAGGCGTTTGTAGAGGACGAGCCGTTCGTGGATGTCGGGGCAGTAGCTTTCGGGCAGCAGGGCGGGGCTGTGCAGTTTGATTTCGGTGGTGATGCCCAGCGGTGCGTCGAGGTCGGGCTGGCGGCCTTTTTTGAGGTCGCGCACGGCTTGTTTGAGCATTTCGGTGTAGAGCGTGAAGCCGACCTGTATCATTTCGCCGGATTGTCCTTCGCCGAGGATTTCGCCTGCGCCGCGGATTTCCAAATCCTGCATGGCGAGGGTGAAACCTGCGCCGAGTTCGTCCGCTGCAGCAATGGCGTCGAGGCGTTTTTCTGCGTCTTTGGTGATGTATTCGGGTGTGAGCAGGTAGGCGTAGGCTTGGTGGTGGCTGCGGCCGACGCGCCCGCGAAGCTGGTGCAGTTGAGCCAGCCCGAATTTGTCGGCGCGGTTGATGATGATGGTGTTGGCGTTGGGGATGTCGATGCCGGTTTCGATGATGGTGGAACAGAGCAATACGTTAAATCGTTGCTGTAAAAAATCGCGCATCACTTGTTCCAGCTCGCGCTCGCGCAGTTGTCCGTGCGCCACGCCGATGCGGGCTTCGGGCAATAGGGTTTCCAACCGCTCGCGCATGTTTTCAATCGTATCTACTTCATTGTGCAGGAAAAACACTTGCCCGCCGCGTTTGAGTTCGCGCAACACGGCTTCGCGTACGCTGCCTTCACTGAAGGGTTTGACAAAGGTTTTCACGGCGAGGCGGCGGCTGGGCGCGGTGGTAATCAGCGAGAAGTCGCGCAGGCCTTCGAGCGCCATGCTGAGGGTGCGCGGAATCGGCGTGGCGGTCATGGTGAGGATATCGACATTGGCGCGCAGGCGTTTGAGCTGCTCTTTTTGGCGCACGCCGAAGCGGTGTTCTTCATCGATAATCACCAGTCCTAAGTTTTTGAATTTTATATCATCCTGCACCAATTTGTGCGTGCCGATAACGATATCGACCGTGCCGTCCGCCATGCCTTCCAGTGCGGCTTTGGTGGCTTTGCTGTTGTTGAAACGCGAAAGGCTGGCGACTTTCACGGGGAAATCGGCGAAGCGGTCGGCGAAGTTTTGCGCGTGCTGCTCGACCAGAAGCGTGGTCGGGGCGAGTACGGCGACCTGTTTGCCGCCCATCACCGCTACAAACGCGGCGCGCAGGGCGACTTCGGTTTTGCCGAAACCGACATCGCCGCACACAAGGCGGTCCATCGGTTTCGCCTGCGTCAAATCTTTAATCACGGCGGCGATGGCGGCAGCCTGGTCTTCGGTTTCCTCGTAGCCGAAGCCGTCGGCAAACGCCTGATAGTCCAACTCGTTGATTTCGAACTTGTGTCCCGATTGGGCGGCGCGCTGGGCGTAGAGATTGAGCAACTCGGCAGCGGTGTCGCGTGCTTTTTCGGCGGCTTTGCGCTTCGCCTTGTTCCACGAGCCGCTGCCGAGCTTGTGCAGGGCGACATTTTCATGCGCCTGGCCAGAGTAGCGGCTGATTAAATGCAGTTGCGAAACAGGCACATAAAGCTGCGCTTCGCCCGCGTATTCGAGCAACATCATTTCGTTGGTTTCGCCGCCTAAATCCATCGTTACCAAGCCCATATACCGCCCAATGCCGTGTTCCTCGTGCACGACGGGGTCGCCGATATTGATTTCGGCAAGGTCGCGCAACAGACCGTCTGAAACAGCGGCATGTTTCTTGCGGCGGTTGTGGACGCGCGAACGGGCGACGTATTGGTAGAGGTCGGATTCGGTGATGACGGCGATGGCACTTTGAGAGGCAACCGCTTTGCCCTCTCCCCAACCCTCCCCCACGGGGGAGGGAGCAGGTTGCTGTTGGATTTGCCCGTGCAGACTACTTTCGACGGGGTGCAGGTTGCTTTCGGTTTTCAGGTCGTCTGAAACGGCTGCTGCATTCTGTTCCCTCTCCTGCGGGAGAGGGCTAGGGAGAGGGCTAGGGAGAGGGCTAGGGAGAGGGGTTGTTGCGGCTGCTGAAAATTCGGTTTGGTCGGTAACCGCTTTGCCTTCTCCCTCAGAGGCGGGAGTGGGTTGCTGTTGGTTTGGAGATTGCAGCCCGCCCAGTTTGAACCCGTATGCCAACGGCGCGACCGTAATCATCAGCGGCTCGTGTGCCGATAAAAAGCCCTGCCAGTCGGACACAGGTTTGGCTTTCAAGCCGTTTTGCTGCAAGAAACCGAGCATGGTTTCGCGCCGTCCCAGACTTTCGGCGCACAGCAAAATCCGTCCTTCAAAGGTCGTCTGAAAATCCTTCAATGCCTGCAACGGCTCGTCGGATTGGCGGTTGACGGCAAGGTCGGGCAGGGTGTGTTCCTTACTGGAAACATCGGGCTGCACCTGTCCGTAGTTTTTCAGACGACCTGTAAATACATCGGCAGAGAGATACAAATGCTGTGGAAGCAAAGGCGGATAGGTTTCGTCGCCCTGCGCCATGGCGTAACGCGATTTGACGTCGCTCCAAAAGCGGTTTGCCTCGGCATGAACATCTCCCAAAGAGACAAACAGTGCATCTTCGCCGATATAGTCAAACAGCGTTTCCAGCTCGTTTTCAAAAAACAGCGGCAGGTAGTATTCCACGCCCGCGCCGAAGTGGCCGTTGCTGATGGCTTTGTACACGGCGGCATCGTTCGGATTGCCATCGACTTCCTCGCGGAAGCGGCTACGGAAGATTTTTTGCGCCTCGCTGTCGGTGGGGAACTCGTGCGCCGGCAGCAGGCGGATTTCGGAAACGGGGGAGATGGTGCGCTGCGTCTCGGTGTCAAAGGTTTTGATGCTGTCGATTTCATCGTCGAACAAATCGATGCGGTACGGCATCTCGCTGCCCATCGGGAACAAATCGACAATACCGCCGCGCACGGCAAATTCGCCCGCCGCGACAACATGGGAAACATGGTTGTAGCCCGCATCCACCAAATCGGTTTTCAGACGACCTATATCCAAAGTCTGCCCCGTTTTCAGCCAAAACGTGCGCCCCGCCAAAAACGGCACGGGCGGCAGCTTCTGCATCGCCGTGGCAACCGGCACGAACAACACGTCCGCCGCGCCGCTCTTAATCTGCCACAACGCCGAGAGCCGCTCCGACACCAAATCCTGATGCGGCGAAAAACGCTCGTAAGGCAGCGTTTCCCAGTCTGGCAGGAACACCGCCGTATCGTGCGGACGGAAAAACCGCCATGCCGTCTGAAGGCGCAACGCCTGTTCCGCATCTTGGGTCAGCACGACTTTGAGCCGCTTATGCGGCAGATAACGCGCCAAAGCCAGCGGCAGCGAGCCTTGCGAAAGATTGAGCCAACGGGATTTTTCACGGGGTTTGGGGATAGGGTAGTTCATGGCGTAGGGACAATGGCTTGCAGCAGCCGGAAAATTTTTCGGGCTGCCGAGATGGGTTGTAAAAGCGGGATTTTAGCAGATTAAAAGCGGGTGTAAGGAGCGGGATGGCTTGTGTGGTTTTCAGACGACCTTTTTGATTTTCTCAACCCTGTTTCCGCCTCGTCTGAAAAAACGCCTGCAAAACGGCTTTGCATTCGTCTTCCAAGATGCCGCCTTTGATTGCCGTGTGTTTATTCAGCAGCGGGTTGGCAAACAGATTGACTACGCTGCCTGCCGCGCCGGTTTTGGGTTCTGCCGCGCCGTAGATGACGCGGCGGACGCGGGCTTGGATGATGGCGGAGGCGCACATGGCGCAGGGTTCGAGCGTGATGTAGAGGTCGCACTCGTCGAGGCGGTAGTTTTGAAAGGCGGCACCTGCGGCGGCAAGGGCGCGGATTTCGGCGTGGCGGCTGATGTCGTGGTCGTTGACGCAGGTGTTGTGGGCGGCGGCGATGATTTGATTGTTGGAGACAACGACCGCGCCGACAGGGATTTCGCCGATGCGGGCGGATTGTTCTGCCTGCGACAAGGCGGCGTGCATGAAGGTTTCCATTTCAGACGACGTGGGGAAAACGGCGACGGGAGGATGGCTTTTGACGGCTTGTTCCAAAGCGGTTTTGTGTGTTTGCGGCAGGTCTTGCGGCTTGATACCGAGCAACAGGGCTTCGAGTTGCCAAAGCGTGCTGCGGGTAACGGTCAGTCCGGCGGCCTTGAGCAACAGGAAGGCTTGGACAGAACCCGTGTCGCGCAGCTCTTCTATACTGCGGATGCCGAGGGCTTGCAGGGCGGCTAAGGTTCGCGGGGCGACGGGCGGCGTGGTCAACAGGGTCGGCATGGCGTTTTAAATTTGGAAATGGCGGCGGACGAGTGCCAAGGTCGTCTGAACGTGGTTGCCGTCGGTGTAGGGGTCGATGCTGTGCGCCAATGGGATTTTGCGCAGCCAAGTGAGTTGGCGTTTGGCAAGCTGGCGGGTGGCGGCGATGCCTTTTTCGACAAAGGTGTCGTAATCGGTCAAGCCTTCGAGGTAATCCCATGCCTGCCGGTAGCCGACGCAGCGCATAGAGGGCATATCGGCGGTCAGCTCGGGATATTTTTGGCGCAGGGCGCGCATTTCGTCAATGAAGCCTTGTTCCAGCATTTGTGTGAAACGGCGGGCGATGTTTTCGTGCAGCAAGGCGCGGTTTTCGGGAATCAGGGCGGTGGTGCAAAGGTCGAGCGGCGGGGTGTAGTCGGCTTTTTCGGCAAAATGCACACTCAAGGGCTTGCCGGTCAGGCGGTACACTTCCAAAGCGCGTTCGATACGTTGGCTGTCGTTCGGTTTCAGACGACCTGCGGTTTCAGGGTCTATGGTTTGCAGGCTTTGATACAGATGCGCCAAGCCGTATCGTTGTTTTTCTTCCTGCAACTGGGCGCGCACGGCGGGATCGGCTTCGGGCAGGTCGTTCAAGCCTTCGGTCAGTGCGTGGAAATACATCATCGTTCCGCCAACAATCAAAGGCAGCCTGCCGCGCGCACGGATTTCCTCCGCCAGCCGCACGCAGTCGCCGACAAACTCCGCCGCGCTGTAAGACTTGGTCGGCGGGATGATGTCGATAAGGTGGTGCGGCACGGCATCAAGCTCGGCGGCGGTCGGCTTTGCCGTGCCGATGTCCATATCGCGGTACACCAGCGCGGAATCGAGGCTGATGATTTCGACCGGCAGGGCTTCGGCGATTTTCAAGGCAAGGGCGGTTTTCCCGCCGGCAGTCGGGCCGAGGATGGTAAAGGCTTTTGGGGTGTTCATATCAAAAGGGGCGTGGGGAAACGGACGGATTATAGCAAAAGGTCGTCTGAAAACGGTTCGGCGTTGGATTGCGGAACGATATTTTCAGACGACCTTTTTGTTTGGGCAAACGTTCTCCCGCTTTAAACCGCGTCGGTCAGCGATGAGAACACTTCAAAATAAGTCGGGAAGGTTTTATGGGTGCATTTCGGGTCGTTGATGACGACGGGTACGCCCAACAGGGAAACCAGCGAGAAACACATCGCCATGCGGTGGTCGTCGTAAGTATCGATGACGGCGTCGGGCGTCAATGTTTCGGGCGGGGTGATGTGAATCGCTTCGGCTTCTTCGACGACTTTTGCACCGAGTTTGCGCAACTCGTTTGCCATCGCGGCGATGCGGTCGGTTTCTTTGACGCGCCATGAGCCGATGTTGCGCAACGTGCAGGTTTGTCCGCTGGCAAGCGCGACGATGGCAAGGGTCATGGCGGCATCGGGGATATGGTTCGCATCCAAATCAAAGGCTTGGACGGCGCGTTCCTTCGGGCGTGAGACTTCGACGAAGTTTTCGCCCCACACCACGTTCGCACCGATTTTTTCCAGCTCGCAGGCAAAGGCGACATCGCCCTGTATGCTGTTTGCGCCGATACCGGTAACGCGGACGGGCGTGGCGGCAATCAAACCGGCTGCGAGGAAGTAGGACGCGCTGGAGGCATCGCCTTCGACGTGCAGATGTTCGGGCGCGTGGTAGTGCGCATCTGCGGGAATTTTGAAGATGCGGTAGTCTTCATTGGCAACCTGTACGCCGAATTGAGCCATCAGTTTCAATGTGATGTCGATATAGGGCTTGGAAATCAACTCGCCGACCATACGGATTTCAAATGCCTGTCCGGTCAGCGGCAGCGCCATCAGAAGGGCGGTCAGAAACTGGCTGGACACATTGCCTTTAATCGGAATCACGCGCTCGCCGCGGTCTTGACGTTCGCCGATATGAAGCGGCGGATAGTGTTCGTTGCCGAGATATTCAACGTCAGCGCCGGCAATCCGCAACGCATCAACCAAGTCGCCGATAGGGCGTTCGTGCATACGTGGCACGCCGTGCAGATGATAATCGCCGCCCAAAACGGCAAGCGCGGCAGTCAGCGGACGGAACGCCGTACCCGCGTTGCCTAAAAACAAATCGGCAGTGCGGTTTGGAAATTGTCCTCCTGTGCCGTGTACTTTCAGACGACCTTCGGCAAGATATTCGATTTCAACGCCGAGTTTATCAAGGGCTTCCAACATACGGTCGGTATCGTCGGATTTGAGCAGGGAATGGATTTCGCAAGCGTTGTCGGACAAGGCGGCGAGCAGCAGGGTGCGGTTGCTGATACTTTTGGAGCCGGGCAGGGCGACGGTGGCGGGCTTGAGCGAGGCAGCAGGGAGGCGGATGGATTTGGTCATGATGGTCGTTTGGGAAGCGGAAACAGAAAACGGCATTATACGGCAGGGAGGGGTCGTCTGAAAAACCAAAACTGTCAACAATCCGCATAAAATGTTATACTTTTCCGCAATTTTGCGACGATGGCGCGGGCTTGTTTTTTCTGCCCGCCAAGTACGTCGCTCCAAGCTTTTTCAAAGACTTTTACACGTTCGCAAGGTCGCCTGAAAACACCCGCACAACGGAACCGAAATGATCAGCAAACAAGAATACCAAGCCCAAGCCGCCCAAGGCTACAACCGCATCCCGCTCGTGCAAGAACTCCTTGCCGACTTGGATACGCCGCTTTCCCTCTATCTCAAACTCGCCAACCGCCCCTATACCTACCTGCTCGAATCCGTTGTCGGCGGCGAACGTTTCGGCCGCTATTCCTTTATCGGCCTGCCTTGCAGCCACTATCTCAAAGTCAGTGGAAAACACGTCGATGTTTATCAAAACGGCGAAATCGTCGAGCAACACGACGGCAATCCGCTGCCCTTTATCGAGGCCTTCCACAACCGCTTCAAAACACCCGAAATCCCAAGCCTTCCGCGCTTTACCGGCGGTCTGGTCGGCTACTTTGGTTATGAAACCATCTACAATTTCGAACATTTTACCCACCGCCTGAAACATACGGCCAAAGCCGATCCCCTCGGCACGCCCGACATCCTCCTGATGCTCTCGCAAGAGCTTGCCGTAGTGGATAACCTAAGCGGCAAAATCCACCTCATCGTTTATGCCGATCCCTCGCAGCCCGACGGTTACGAACGCGCCCGCGAACGCCTCGAAGACATCCGCACCCAGCTGCGCCAAAGCTGTGCCATCCCGCTTTCGCTCGGCAGCAAACACACCGAAGCCGCCAGCGAATTTGGCGAAGAGCCGTTCAAAGCCTGCGTCGATAAAATCAAAGACTACATCTTTGCAGGCGACTGTATGCAGGTTGTCCCCAGCCAGCGCATGAGCATGGAATTTACCGACAGCCCGCTCGCCCTCTACCGCGCCTTGCGCACGCTCAACCCTTCGCCTTACCTCTTTTACTACGATTTCGGCGATTTCCACATTGTCGGTTCCTCGCCCGAAATCCTCGTCCGCCGCGAACGCGACGACGTCATCGTCCGTCCCATCGCCGGCACGCGCCTGCGCGGCAAAACCCCCGCCGAAGACCTTGCCAACGAGCAGGACTTATTAAGCGACGCCAAAGAAATTGCAGAACACGTCATGCTTATCGATTTAGGGCGCAACGACGTCGGCCGTATCAGCAAAACGGGCGAAGTCAAAGTAACCGACAAAATGGTGATTGAAAAATACTCCCATGTGATGCACATCGTTTCCAACGTCGAAGGTCGTCTGAAAGAGGGCGTTACCAACATGGACATCCTCGCTGCCACTTTCCCCGCCGGCACACTCTCCGGCGCACCCAAAGTCCGCGCCATGGAAATCATAGAAGAAGTCGAACCGAGCAAACGCGGCATCTACGGCGGCGCCGTCGGCGTATGGGGTTTCAACAACGACATGGATTTGGCGATTGCCATCCGCACCGCCGTGGTGAAAAACAACACGCTATACGTCCAAAGTGGCGCAGGCATCGTCGCAGACTCCGATCCAACCTCCGAATGGCAGGAAACGCAGAACAAAGCCCGCGCCGTGGTTCGGGCGGCGCAAATGGTGCAGGAGGGGTTGGATAAGTGATTTTCAGACGACCTTTGCAGATGAAAAGAAGGTCGTCTGAAAATCACAAAACAACATCAGAGATACTTACATAAAAAATCACAATGCTATTCACATCATTAGAAATTTGTGCTGGAGCAGGCGGACAGGCTTTGGGCTTGGAAAGGGCAGGCTTTTCCCATGTTGCGTTAATCGAAATCGAACCGTCGGCTTGCCAAACCCTGCGTTTAAACCGTCCTGATTGGAACGTTATTGAAGGAGATGTCCGCTTGTTTCAGGGCAAGGAATATGACGGTATTGATTTGTTGGCCGGCGGCGTGCCTTGCCCTCCTTTTTCCAAAGCTGGAAAACAACTGGGAAAAGATGATGAGCGGGATTTGTTTCCCGAAGCCATCCGCCTAGCCAAGGAAACTAACCCCAAAGCCATTATGTTGGAGAATGTGCGCGGCTTGCTTGACCCGAAATTTAAAGATTATCGCAACCACATTACGGAACAGTTCGCTCAATTGGGTTACCTTGGACAATGGAAACTACTTTATGCTGCCGATTATGGGGTATCGCAACTCAGACCCAGGGTTTTATTTGTTGCGTTGAAAAACGAATACACCGATTTTTTCAAATGGCCTGAAGCAAATTCGGAACAACCGAAAACCGTTGGAGAACTGCTTTTTGACTTAATGTCGGAAAATAACTGGCAGGGGGCGCATGACTGGCGTTTGAAGGCCGCTCAGATTGCACCAACCTTGGTCGGCGGTTCAAAAAAACACGGCGGTGCTGACTTGGGACCTACACGGTCCAAACGCGCATGGGCGGAGTTGGGTGTGGATGGTTCAGGTTTGTGGAATAGTGCGCCGCCTGAAGACTTTTCGGGGATGCCTAGATTGACTGCCCGAATGACGGCGCGTATCCAAGGATTTCCTGATGACTGGCAATTTTTTGGTAAAAAAACTCCTATGTACCGCCAAATCGGTAACGCTTTTCCCCCGCCGGTAGCCGAAGCGGTGGGCAGGCAGATTATCAAAGCCTTAAAAAAGGAAAATTAAATGAATCCGCTTTTTACCCAAGAACGCAGGATTTTCCATAAGAAATTATTGGATGGCAATGTTCTTGCAACCAACAATAGAGGCGTAGTCAGCAATGCGGATGGGAGCAATACCCGAAGTTGCAATATAGCCAAGGGGATTGCCGACTTACTGCATTCGGAAACGGTTTCGGAAAGATTACCCGGTCAGACATCGGGAAATGCTTTTGAAGCAATATGCAGTGAGTTTGTCCAATCTGCTTTTGAGAAATTGCAGCATATCAGACCCGGCGACTGGAATGTTAAGCAGGTCGGTTCTCGTAACCGTCTGGAAATCGCACGTTATCAGCAATGCCATCTACAGATAATGTCTCTGCCATCCAAGCAAACTCATCAATTGTGC
>ERZ772927.295-NODE-295-length-24775-cov-375.772_pt1 | contig 24775 bp, 12 predicted proteins | sample MGYA00512115_ERZ772927 | MGnify/ENA primary metagenome ERZ772927 (study PRJEB29015, sample SAMEA2737924) | human oral metagenome | biome: human oral; feature: human-associated habitat; material: dental | place: China | collected 2013 ... | reverse complement strand
GGGCCCCAGCGCTTGAGGGAACCGGTGCGGAACTCAGACGACCTCCACCTTGAAGGCGATGCGGCCGAAGAAGATCGTGCTGCCCTCCAGGGCGGACAGCGCCTTGTCCGGTACGGCCTCGACGGTGCGCCCATCGCGGTACTCCACCCGTGTCCCGTTGGTGGAGTGCAGGTCGGTGACCCACACCCCGTCCAGCAACGGGAAGATCGCCGCGTGCGTCTTGGACACCGAGCGCGTGGGATCGTCGAGAGCCACGCGCTCCGCCCCGGGGTAGGCCGAGATGTTGTCGGGGTCGCGTCCCACCACCGTGGGCTCGTGGATGACGATCGGGTTGCCGCCCAGCAGCGGGACGAGACGCACCGACAGGGCCGGGGCGGCCGAGGAGGCCGACGGCAGCGACGGTGTGGCGGTCTGGGCGCTTGCGGCGGGAACCGGGGTGAGCGGGGGCAGAGAGACGCCTGCTGCGGGGGCGGAGGCAGACGCGGCCGCCTCCGGCATGCTGCCGGCACCGTGCCTGGACACTCCGGACTGGGGCTGCGCCGACGCCTGGACGGAGGCGGAGCGCTCGTGACGAGCGGCGCCGGCTTCCGTGGCGGGGGCATCGCTGCGGGACTCGCCGGGGACGGCGCGCTCATCCGCGGGAGAGGGGATACCCGGTCCCGAGAAGCGGTGCGAGGCGTGGGACCGGCGCGCGGAGCTCCCCTCCGCAGCGGCCGTGCTTGCTGCGCTGCCGGCGGAGGTCCGAGCGTGGCTGCGGTGACTGCGCACGGTCGGGTGCGTGTTCCCCTCAGAGGAGGCCGGCACACCACCGGGCACGGTGGCCGGGTTGGTCAGATCCATCGGGGACGCGTGCTGCGCAGGCGCCGAAACCGTCTTCGGCTGCTGCGGCAGGCCGTCGTCGGAGACGATGGCTCCTTCCGGCAGGGAGTCCACCGTGGCGGCATCGACCGAGGTGGGAACCGAGGACCAGGGCACCGAGTCGATGAGGGCCTGCGTGTTGCGGTCCCCTGAGGGCAGGATGCTGGAGGTGTCGAAGGTGTGCGCCACCTCCGGGACGGGGCCTGCTCCGGCAGCGAAGCGCTGCCGATCGGAGGCGAAGAGGCTCTCGCGACGAGGAACGCCGGGCTGTGACACCGACTCTCGCTGATCCTCGGCAGGTGCAGCAGACGAGCCGGAGGTCTTCTTGCCGGTGTGACCGGGCTGAATCCTCCAGCGCTGGGCGTGGGCGTGTCGTGGTTCCATCGTTTGTGATGTTACGGGTTTTGTGGCTTTCGAGCGCGGGACTTGTGGTGTGGAAGTCGCATCGTGCGACGTGGAGGACTCCGTTGCCTCGGAATCGGCAGCAGTTTTGGAGGATTCCGCTGAGGGCGTCGTCGCTTCGGACTGCTGCTGATCGGCTGGGTGCTGAGGTGAGGGCGGTGCGTGGGACGACGGCTTCTCGGCCTCGTCACCCTGGCCGTCGGCGGCATCCGTGGACTGAGACGGCGCGTCCTCCACGACGTCGAGCGTAGCGGTTTCGGAATCCGTCTGCGAGGGCTGCTGCGTCGGGGCGTCGTCGGAGTCGGACGATGCGGCCGCCGGCAACTCCTCGGCGTCCGCCTCGGACGGCTCGTTGGACGGTTCCTCGACGTCCGCAGCCGGTTCCTCGACCGGTTCCTCGACGTCCGCAGCCGGTTCCTCAACCGGTTCCTCGACGTGCTCGTCAACCGTCTCCTCAGCTTCCCCTGCCGTTTCTTCGGCCGTCTCCTCGGTCGGCTCAGGGACGTCCGGCTGCGACGATGCGGCGTCGTCGTCCGCCTCCGGCTCGGTGGCCCCGGAGGGGGCGAGCGGTGCCGGCTCCGTGTCCTGGTGAGCCGGGGGAGCAGCATCCTCCGCGGCCTCGGGGGCGGTTGCGACGGTGTCCTCGTCGGCCGGCCCCGTCGAGGACTTCGATGCTCCTGCCACGGCCGGCCGGGAGTCGGCCCGGGCCGCGGCCATGGCAGCGGATGCCTGAGGGTCCATGGGGGTGGCCGAAGCGACGGCGACGGCCTCGGCGTCGGTGTCCACAATGGCCGGACCGGCGTCCGCCGCCGACTTCGCGGAGGCGGACGATGACACGGTCGCCGCCTTGGTGGCCTTGACGGTGACCTGAGGCGCGGCTGCGATCGTTGCGGCATCCGTGCTCGCGGCCTGGCCTGCGGCGGAGCCTCCTGAGACCGCAGGCGCGTAGCCGTCGGAGGAACCGGCCTTCAGGGCGCGACCAGCATGGCGCGCGGGTCGGGCCGGGCGGGGCCGACGGATCGAGGAGGAGACCGGATCCGACGTCGTCGGGTGCGCGTTCCTGCCGGAGGAGTCGGTGATGCCGGCCTCGGTGGCGCTCTGGGCGCCCGCGGTGGCGCCCTGCTGGGTCTCCTGTGCCGTCTCCTGGCCGGCCATGGCGCGCGTCGAGCCCGGACGGGGGCCGCGTTTCCTGGGCTTCTTGCCCCGTGCCGTCTTGCCCGCCTTCTTCTCGGTCTTGCGCACGGCTCGCTCGGAGGGCCGAGTGCGGGGGGCGGACTCGCCTGACTTCTCGGGGGCCTGAGTGGACAGTTCCGCGGCGGGTTCCTGGCCCGCGGCGCTGCGCTCGGCGGGGGAGGAGACAGACGCGCGCCTGGCGGCGTCCCAGGCCTCACCGATGTCCTGAGCGGAGGACGCCTCGGGCTCCTCCGGCGCCACGGCACCGGCGTCGGCCCGGGGGCCGAGGGAGGCGGGCTCGGTGACTGGGCGGTGTGTCGACCCGGCCTCTGAGGGAGCAGGTCGTGCGGGACGCTTCGGCCTGCGGGCGTTGAGCAGCGCCATCCCGGAGAGCTTGTCGTGCCAGCCGCGCCCCTCGGGGTCGGCGGCCGCCGTGCGCATGAGCGCGATGGTGCCCAGGCCGAGCGTGGTGATGCTGACGGCCAGGATGAGATCGGCGTGGAGGAACGAGCCCAGTGGTGAGGGGGTCTGGTTGCGGGCCCCCAGCATGCGGATCCTGAGCAGGCGCCCTCCCAGGGACCAGCCGGTGGCGGCGATGGCCAGCCAGCGTGCCCCGACGACCAGACCGAAGGCGATGAGCCCGCTGGTCAGGGCCGGGCGGCCGCCCACCTGCCAGATGACCGTGGTCAGGCCCCCGACCAGAAGCGAACCGATGATGAGGTCGATGACCCCGGCAACAACACGTGCCCGCACCGGGGCCGGGGGGAGGCGGCGATGCATAGCTGAGGGCGTGTGCGCGCCGGCCCGGGCAGCGTTGGGCTCCGGGCTCCGGGAGTCGGCCGTCTGCGCTCCGCCGTGCGGATCACCGGGGGCGCTCGGCGCCGTGCCGTACGGACTGACGACGTCGGTGCGCGGCGCGTCATCGGACGGACGGGAGGACGTCGGTCGGCCCGCAGCGGTCGAGGCGCTGCTACGGGCGTCAGCAGTGATCGTCATGACCGCAACCTCCTGGGTCGACGTGACCGCCTGTCGGCGGGATGGACGAGGGAGCGCGGGGACAAACGGGCCCATACCCGTCCCAGGCGCGAGCGGTCCGCCCCCATGCAGCGGACGATCGCATCTGAGGATTCCCACAACTCCCCTAGAGCGTACGATGGCGGCTCCCCGGAGCTGAAGACCTGGGTGTCAACTGCTCCGGCGAATCGAGGCAGATCGACCTGCGGGAAGTGAGGAGCCAGCTGCGCGGCCGCCTCCCTCCGAGTGGCCCCCCACCCGGGGTAGCGCCCCAGGTCGCGGGCCCGGTCGAGGATCTCCTCCCAGGCTCCCAGGGCCTTGCCCACGCCGGTGCGTGCGCGCCGGCGTCGGCGCCGCCAGGCCTTCCACCCCAGGACCGAGCCCACGATCATCGCGATCGCCAGGACGGAGCCTCCGACGGCGATGACCGCCGTCGGCAGACCGCCCTTGTCCTTGTCCTGGGGGTCGTCGCGCTGCGGGTCCTCGTAGTTGGGGGGCAGCTGGGCCGGGTCCTCATTGGGCAGCGGGGGCTGGAGGACGTTGGGCTCGGGGTTGGAGACCTTCTGGGTGGTCTGCTGCTGGGGAACCTGGTCGCGGTCCGGCGTGACGTCGAAGGACACCCAGCCCAGCCCCTCGAAGGGGATCTCCACCCAGGCCTTGACGTCCTCACCGGTGACGGTCTTGGCGTCGCCGTCGGTGGCCGGGTCGAAGCCCATGACGACGCGGGCCGGGATGTTGAGCGAGCGGCACATGAGCATCATGAGCACCGAGTACTGCTCGTCGTCGCCGATGAGGGAGTCGGCCTCCACCATGGAGGCGATGCGGGCGGCCCCGTGCCCGGGCTGGGAGGGGCTCTTGGTGCCGTCGGAGTAGTAGCTCGTGCGCAGGCGCTGCTGAAGTGCCCGGACCTGCGCGATGGGGTTGGACTCGGCCCCGACGATCTCCTTGGCCAGGGAGGCTACCGACGACGGTACCTGCTCGACCGGTCCCAGCGAGGTCTGCGCCAGGGAGGCCTTGTTGAGGGCGGCCTCGGAGGGCGCGGTGTAGGGGGCGACCCGCTCGGTGAGGACGTCACCCGAGGCCAGGCCGCTGGTGGCGATCCCGGTGGAGGAGAACTTGTCGTAGTACATGCCCTCGCGCAGGGCCGACTGACGCGGCCCGGAGGACTCGATGCGGATCGTCTCGGGCATGGTGGGCACCCAGGGGAAGCTGTAGTCCTCGATGGTCAGGGAGGAGGTCTGCTTGCGTCCGTCGAGCCGGTTGGCCGTCAGCTGGGTCTTGTCGCCGATGCGCTCGAAGCGCGATTGGCCGTTCTCGTTCTGACCGATGTGGGCCGACAGGCCGTCGTAGGAGTCCAGGGCGGCGATGCGGATGCGTCCGCCCGAGGGCAGGTTGATCGGCTTCATGAGCCGGGTGTGGGCCTTGTCCGTCTCCAGGGTGCGCACCAGGGACAGGGGGCTGGCGTACTCGGTCACGTCCAGCGGCGGCTGGAACAGGTCGCGCACCACCGTCCGGGAGGCGGGGGCGGCGGGGGTGAGGACCATGGCGGCCAGGGAGGTGACCAGCAGCAGCACGGCGGCGATGACCGTTCCGCGCAGGGCCGCCCGCCCCAGGTCCCCGGTGGAGCGGGCGCTCGTGGCGCCCGAGGTGGTCGAGAAGGAGCTCAGGTCCAGGGCCTCGACGACGTGGCTGCGCCGCTGACGCAGGGAGCCGCAGGTCCACAGGGCCAGGATCCCGACGACGAACAGGACGCCCAGCACGGTGGGGCGCACGGTCTCCTGCCCGCCCCAGCCGATGCCGACGGCGGGCAGGCAGGTCAGGGTCAGGCCGGCCAGGACCTCACGGCCCGCCAGGATGAGGCGGGTCGCCAGCGCCGAGACCACCAGCCCGGTCATCCAGGGCAGCACCGTCATGCCGCTGAAGGAGCTCAGCGGCATCGGCACGGTCAAGGCGTCGCGCCACACGGTGATCGTGGAGCCCAGCACCGTCTTGATCGCCGCGGTCCCGGAGCCGACGTCGGTCAGCAGCCACGGGGCCACCAGGACGTGGACCAGCGCCAGGGCCGCCATGCTCGGCAGCACCGACAGGCGCAGGCGCGAGCAGAGCATGGAGGTCAGGGCGCCGATGAGCGCGCCGTAGCCGACGGCGAGGCAACCCACTACGGAGGCGAAGATCGGCAGGAAGGGGACCGCGCCGATGGCGAGGATCCCGGCCATGAGGACCAGCTCGAGGGCGGCGGCGGCCGGATTGGGCGGCTTGGCGCCGCGCCGGGGAGGCAGGAAGCGGCGGGCGGAGAGCGCCGGCCGGGAGGGGCGCGACAGGAGCGGGCCGGCGCCGGTGATCGAGCGGGCCTGACGAGTCGTCTCGTTGCTGTAGAGGCTGCGCGTGCGCGACGACGTCGCCGTCGACCAGGAGGAGGGCGACTCGTCCGAGCCTCCGGAGGGTGCGGCGGTGACCTGCGAGGGGGCCTCAGCCGGAGAGGGCGCCCCAGCCGGTGAGGCGCCCGAGATCGGGGAGCCCGCGGTGCGGGGGGATGCGGTGGTGAGGGTTGTCGTGGGGGTCATAGTGCTCGCCTCAGGGCGGTGGGAAGCTGCTCAAGACGGTCCATGTCCACGACCGGCATCGTTCCGGCGTGGTGGCGCGACAGGCCGCGCTGACCGGCGCGCAGGGCAACGGTCACCATGGGCAGCGGTGCGAAGCCGCGGGCCCGGGCCAGCACGGCGCGGTCGACCTGCTGGCCGGTGACGAGGACGACGATAGAGGCATCGGGGTGTGCCGTGCAGGCGTGTCGCACCAGCAGGTCGCAGCCGTAGTCGTCCTCACCGGTGCTCAGCAGGCAGGACGTGTCCAGCATTCGTAGGGCGGAGGAGGTGGGCAGAGCCCCGATCTGGGTGATGAAGCGGACCTCGCGCCCGTCCTGGATCGCGTCCATGGCCAGTGAGCAGGCGATGGACACCGCGGTCTCGAAGTCCTCCTCACCGGCGTAGTCGTCCTGACGGGTGGACAGCAGGACGAGCAGGCTGGAGCGGCGGGTCTCCTCGAACTGACGCACCATGAGCCGACCGGTGCGGGCCGTGGTGCGCCAGTGGACGTTGCGCCGGTCATCGCCGGGGACGTACTCGCGCAGGGCGTGGAAGGCGACGTCGGAGCTGGACAGGTCCTGGGTGACGGCGCCCTCGATGTCCCGCAGGACGCCGTGCAGGACCGTGCCCAGGCGCACGGTGCGCGGGTGGATGTGGATGTGCTGCGGGGTGCTCAGGGAGCGCTCGCGCTGGAGCAGCCCCACCGGGTCTCGCTGGACCGCCAGGACCGGACCGACGGTGACGATGCCGCGGCGCTGCGTGGGCAGGACGAAGCCGCGCTCGTGGACGGCCCCGGGGGTCAGGGTGGGGACGACGAAGACGGCGCGTCCCGGCCCCACCGGCATCTCCATGCGCGAGGGCAGCAGCGGCCGGGTACGGGGGTTGGTGACGGTCAGACGGATGAGGGCGTGGTCGCCCACGGTGACGCGGGGCTCGAGCAGGTTGTGGTTGACCGAGTAGCCGCGGCGGGGAATGAGCCACAGCCAGGCGCTCACCGCGACGATGCCGACGGCGGCCGCGGCGCTCCACGCCTCCTGCCAGCCCATGACGGCCCCGGTCAGTCCGCAGGCCGCCAGCAGCACCAGGCTGCCCCATCCGATGGGGGTCACGGTGTGCAGCAGCCAGCGCAGCGGTCGCAGCGCCACCGCGGCCGCTGCGGCCAGTCGGGACTGCGAGGGCCTGGCGGTCAGGGCCTCGTTCGTGGAGGTCGACGACGCAGCCGATGCCGCGGGCTGCGCGGAGGCCGGAGCCCCCGAGGAGGTGGGGGCTGCGGCGGAGGAGGCGGATGCGCCGGTCCCGCCCGCCGAGCCCGGACGGGCCTGGAGGGCAGGTTTCTGCGACGTCGTCTGAGGCGTCATGCGGCTCAGTCGCGGGTCGTGGGGGCGGGGACCTGGGCCAGCGCGGCGGTGATGACGCCGGAGGCGGTGGCGCCGGTGAACTCGGCGTCGGGGTCCATGACCAGGCGGTGGGCCCACACGACCTCGGCGAGGTCCTTGACGTCGTCGGGCAGGACGTAGCTGCGGCCCTGGGAGGCCGCCCACACCCGGGCGGCCCGAGCCATGCCGATGGCGCCACGGGTGGACACGCCCATGCGGGTCTCGTCGGCTGCACGCGTGGCCTCCACCAGCGCCCCGATGTAGTCCAGCACCGAGTTCTCGATGTGGTTCTCGGCGGCGAGGTCGGCCATGGAGGCCACCACGGAGGAGGCCACGACCGCGGACAGGCTCTTGGAGCGGTCCGGGTGGGCCGAGCTCGACAGGATCCGGGTGAGCGCCTCCCGGTTGGGGTAGCCCACGGAGGTCTTCATGAGGAAGCGGTCGAGCTGGGCCTCGGGCAGGCGGTAGGTGCCGGCCTGCTCGATGGGGTTCTGGGTGGCGATGACCATGAAGGGGCGCTCGGTCGTGTGACGCACGCCGTCGACCGTCACCTGGGACTCCTCCATGACCTCCAGGAGGGCCGACTGGGTCTTGGGACTGGCCCGGTTGATCTCGTCGGCCAGGACGATGGAGGAGAAGATCGGGCCGGCGTGGAAGTCCCAGGTGCCGGTCTTCTGGTCGTAGATCGTCACGCCCGTGATGTCGCTGGGCAGCAGGTCGGGGGTGAACTGGATGCGCGAGTGCGTCCCCTGCACCGAGGCCGCCAGGGCCCGGGCCAGGGCGGTCTTGCCGGTGCCGGGGGCGTCCTCGAGCAGGAGGTGGCCCTCGGAGAGCATGGTGGTCAGGGCCAGCTTGATTACGTCCTCCTTGTCGAGCAGCGCCTGACCGACGTTGTTGACAATGGTGGAGAAGGCGTCAGCGAACCATGTCGCGTTCTCGGGAGTCATCGGCATGGAATCAATGATCCTTCGGGTGGAGAGAGGTGGGTGTGTGACTTGTTGCGTACTGGGCATCGATCCGGTTAATGAACCGGTTATTGCTGGGTGCAGGTGATGGTCTGGTCCCAGTTCGGTGTCCGGTGGGGGAACTTGTGCCGGGCGTATCCGTTCTTATCGAGGGCGATCTCCTCCTCGTTCCAGGCGGGCTGCCAGTTCCAGGTGTCCCAGTACCAGTAGCCGCAGGACACGGTGCTGTTGGGGTTTCCGGTGATGTCGAAGACCATCTGGTAGCAGGTGCCCCAGGGGCCGAAGGGGTGGCACCTCTGCGTGTAGTCCACGTAGAACTTCTGCTCGGTGCCGACCGGGTAGGCCTGCTTCTTGTCATCGTCATCGTCGTCGTCATCGTTGTCGTGCTTGGACGGCCGGGTGACGGTGTCGCAGCCCCACTCGGAGGTGCCGGCGTTGGTCCGGGCGCGTACGCACCAGGTGAGCGACTCGCCGCGTTTGAGCTTGCCGTCATAGGTGTCACCGATCTCGACGTCCTCCACGGACTTGCCGCCGTCGTCGGTCTGCTCGTACTCGGCACTGGCGCCGTTGTTGGCCCCGGGGCTCCAGGAGCAGGAGACCTTCTTCTGCTTCTTGCCGGTGAGCTCGCAGCTGACCGAGGGAGCCGACGGCGGACCGTAGGGCGCCACCGGCGAGGAGGCGACGACGTCGGAGTACTGCCCGCCGCCGTTGGCGCGGGCGTAGACGGTGTAGGCCTGCCCGTCGTTCAGTCCCCGGATGGTCGAGGAGCTGGTCCAGGTGACCTGGTCCACGGAGTACTCCACCGTCAGCTCGCCCACGCTCCAGCCGTTGCCGGCCCGGGGCGAGGAGCTCACGGACAGCTCGCCGCTGTTGCCGGTGGCCTTGACGGCGGGGGTCGACGGCGTCAGCGGGGTCGGCTTGTAGGTGTAGCTGGCCTGGCCCGAGGTCTTGGAGCCGTGACCGTTGTCGGCCTCGACCCAGAAGGTCCAGGTTCCGCGCGAGACCGAGACCGTGGTGGAGGTGGCCCCTCCCACGTTCTTGGAGTCGCTGGTGTGCCCGTTGGAGTAGTGCAGCGTGTAGCTCACGGGGCTGCCGTTGCCGTTGGCGGCCTGCCAGCCGATGGTGACCGTGTCCCCGTTGGGGGTGATGACGGGGGTCCCGGGGGTGCCGGGCTCGCCGTAGGGCGTCACCGAGTTGGAAGGGGAGGACCACTCCGAGACCGTCCCCTGGCTGGACCTGGCGCGCACCTGAGCGGTGTAGGCGCGTCCCGGGGAGACGTCGAAGGAGGCCGAGTCCCCGGAGATGCCCGACTGCACGGTGCCGTCGGACAGGCGCACGTCATAGGTCGCCGTGCCCCCGAAGGGGTCGTCCACCTGGGTCCAGGCAGCGGTGACCTTGCCCGAGCCGGCCGTCAGCGTGGGCGCGGCCGGGGTCTTGGCGGTGGCGTTGTGCTGGTAGGACACCGTCGCAGCCTCGGAGTCGCCGTACTTGTTGGTGGACACGACCTGGATGCTGTAGCTCTGACCGGGCGCCAGACCACTGATGAGGCAGTTCGAGGTCGAGCAGGACTGCTCGGAGCCGTTGACACTGACTTTGTAGCCGGTGATGGGGGAGCCGTTGGCGGAGCCGTCGGTCCAGGACACGCGCGCCGAGTCGGCGTCCACGGGGGTCACGCTCAACCCGGAGGGGGCTGCGGGCGCCACCCCACCGACCTGGACAGTGATGGTGCCGGTGACGGCCCGGGACTCCGAGCCGGTGGAGTCCAGCACCTTGTACTGCGCGGTGATGGTGCCGTGGAACCCGTTGTTGGGCGTGATCGTCACGGTCGTTCCCGAGGCGCTGATCGAGCCCTGGCCGGAGGTGATCGTCGGGGTGCCGGACAGGGTGATCGGCTTGTCCGGGAAGGGGTTGCTCACCGCCTTGGACACGTCGGTGCTGACCGCCTCGCCGTTGCGGGACTCCAGGTTGATCGGGGCCGTGGTCATGAGGGGCTTGTTGGAGGCGCTGACCCGCACGGGCAGGGAGGCGCTCACCGGCGGGTTGACGCCGTCGGAGACCGTGATCGGGATGGAGCCCGTGGTGCCCTCGGCGGTCTTGTCGGAGGCCTTGACCGACAGTGTCGAGCCGCTCAGGGAGATCTCGAATCCCGCGGGGGCGGGACCGGCCTGGAAGGAGAGCTTGTCATTCGGGTCGGGGTCGGTGGCCATGGCCGCCAGGTTGGCTGTCACGGCCCCCTCGCCAGGGGCCACCGTCATCTCGGTGGGGGTGAAGGTCGGCGGCCGGTTCGTCGAGGATTCCACGATGATCGGCAGCGTGAGCGTCGAGCTCAGGGCGTCGGAGCCGGTGCCGTCGGCCACGGTGAAGGTCACCGAGGTCTGCCCGGTGAAGCCCGAGTCGGGGGTGAAGGACAGCGCCGACCCGCCCGAGGCGACCTTGGCGTCCTTGGTGCCCTTGGCCATGTGGATGGAGGAGGTGTCCGTGATGACGGGCTTGGTGCCCTCCCGGGTGAGGATGTAGGAGGACAGGTTGATGTCCGTGGTCTTGTCCGCAAGCACTCGGGCGGGCACGGCCGAGGGGTTGATGCGGGGCCGCAGGGCCGAGCGGGCCGGCACCACGACGACGGCGTGGCCGGTCAGCCCGTCGGCGTCGGTGATCGTGTAGAGCACGAGCCGCTGGGTCTCGCCCACCGTCAGGCTCAGCGAGTCCTTGCCCACCTCGACGTCGGGGTCGGAGGAGGACAGCTTGAGGTCCCACGGCGAGCCGTCGGTGTCCTTGTCGTTGTCCAGGACCGGGACGGTGACCTTGCCGTTGGCGTCGACCTGGTCGACGGTGACGTAGTCGTCCACGCCCACCGGGTTGGCCAGGGGGGCGTTGCTCGAGACCTGGACGGTGACGGTGCCGGTGTCGGTGCCGCCGCGTCCATCGGAGACGGTGTAGGTGACCGAGTGGTTGCCCTCCTTCTCCGGCAGGTCGAGCACCAGGCGGCCGGCGCGGGTGGACACGCCCAGGGAGGGGTCGCTGGAGACCGGGTCGCCCTCCAGGGACAGGCTGTCGCCGTCGGTGTCCAGGTCGTTGGACAGCACGTCCACGGCCACGGTGCGCCCGGGCTTGGCCACGACCAGGTCGTCAGTGGCCACCGGGGCCACGTTGAGCGGCGAGGCCTGGGCCACACCCACCCGGACTGTGCCGGTGGCCTGGGCCCCGAAGCGGTCCTCGACGACGTACGTGAAGGTGTCGGTGCCGGTGGCCCCCTCGGAGGGCGTGTAGGTCAGCCACGAGGAGTTGATCTCCACCGAGCCCAAGGAGGGGGCCTGGTTGAGGCCCACGAGGCTCACCGAGTCGCCGTCGGGGTCGATGCCGTCCAGCGGCACGGTGATGTTCGTGGCCGAGCCGGCCAGGGTGCGGGCCTCCAGGTTGCGCGGTGAGGGCGCGGAGTTGTGCTCGGCGTCCTGGGCGCGCACCTCCACGGTAAGGACCCCCGAGGCGGTCTGGCCCTGGTCGTCCTTGGCCGTGTAGGCGTAGGAGGTGCGGCCGGGCTGGTTGCCGGCGCGGAAGCGCACGGTGTTCTCGCTGACCCAGGCGGTGCCCAGCTCGTCGCCCACCAGGCTGACCTGGGAGTCCACCGACAGGTTGAGACCGGCGGGGGAGGAGTCGTTGTCCAGGACGGAGGCGGTGACGACGTCGCCGGCTCGCACGACGGCGGTGTCATTGGTGACCACCGGAGGCTGGGGCTGGGACTGGGTCACCGGGACGATGGCGACCTTCCCGGTGGCGCTGGAGGTGCCGTTGGTGACCGTGTACTCCACCGTCAGGTTGGCCGGCACGGTGCTGGCCGCGCTGATCTGCAGCAGGGAGTGGTCCACGACCGTGACGGTGACCCCGGAGTCCGGCGGGGTCTTGACCGACTGCAGGACCAGGATCCCCCCGGAGGGGTCGAAGTCGTTGGTGAGCGGGGCGATGGTCGTCGAGCCGCCGTTGCGCAGCAGGGCGGTGTCGTCCTCGACCTCGGGAGGCACGGTGGCGTCGGCCTTGGGCGTGACGTCCACGCGCACGATGCCCTGGGCCGTGTTGGCCCCATCCATGACGTCGTAGGTGAGGTAGTAGGTCTGGGCCTGGGCATTGGCCTCGGTGGAGAAGGTGAAGACACCGGCCTGCTGGTCGACGCTGATCGAGGTCCCGGCCGGGGCCTCCTGCACTGCGGCCAGGCGCAGGGTCCCCCCGGAGGGGGAGGTGTCGTTGTCCAGGGGCGAGACGACGGCCTTGGAGCCGGCGACGACGCGCACATGGTCGGCGTTGGCGATCGGCTTGGCCGACTGGGCCGGCTGCACGTCGACCTTGACCACGCCGGAGGTGGTCTCCCGGCCGTCGGAGACGGTGACGGTCAGGTCGCGGGTGCCGGTGCCGGCGCCCAGCTCGCGCACCGTGACGGTGCCCTCGTTGGAGACCTTGGTGTCCAGGCCCTCGCCCTGGGCGGAGACCAGGTAGAGGTCGTCCCCGTCGGGGTCCAGCCAGTGGCCCAGCACGTCCAGGGAGCCGGAGGCCTTCTCGGCGACGGTGAGGGTGGGGGTGGTGATCTGCTTCGGGGCGCCGTTGACGTCCCAGCCGTGGACGTCGACGGTGGCGACGGCGGAGTCGCTCATCCCGCGGCCGTCGTCGGCCGTGTAGGGCACGGAGAAGCTGCCGGAGGCGTTGTCCGGAACGTCCATGCGCAGAGCCAGTCCGCCCTGGGCCTTGGTGGCCTTGAGCGACCCGCCGTTGTCCTGAGGAGTGGCGGTGAGGACGTCGCCGTCGGGATCGGAGTCGTTGGCCAGCACCGGCAGGAGCGCGGAACGGCCCGGGCGCACGCCGAAGCTGTCATCGGCCGCCTTGGGGGGATGGTTCTCCTCGGTGCGCTCCGGCGGGGTCTGGGAGTCCGAGGTGTTGGCCGAGTCGTCCTTCTGATCGGCGTTGTCGTCGGTCTGGGCGGTCTTGTCCGTCCAGTCGTCGATGAGGACGAGGTCCTCGTTGGGCAGCCACACCGAGCCCGTGTCCAGGTCGTTGAGCACGATGGCGTCGCGGTTGACCCGGAAGACCGGGGCGGAGGAGGCGGCGAGCTTGTCGTCGTGGGCGGTGTCGGTGCCGCCGCCGAACAGCCCCGAGCAGCTGCGCACGAACTGGCCCGATCCGGACCAGGCCGCGTAGACGCACTTGCCCAGGCGCACCGGCTGGGCGGGCACGCCCTCGGGGGCGGAGCCCTCCTTGGCCGACGGCGTCCTGGTGACCTTGCCCCCGTCCAGGGGGACGGAGATGAGCTCGGTGCGGGAGGCGACCAGGACCGAGTCGGCATCGGGGCCGGGCTGCTGGAGCACCAGGCCGGAGGTCCCCAGGCTGACGGACTTGCCCTCGGGCAGGTGGAGGATGCCGGTGCCGCGCTCTAGGACCACGGGCTGGTCACCGACGGCGGTGATCGCCAGATCGGTGCCGGCGGTCAGCTTCAGGGAGGTGTTCGTGGCCTCCTTCCAGCCCTTGTCGCTGGTCTCCAGGGAGACCAGCGACTTGCTGGTGGCCGAGACGGCGTGGATGGCGCCGTCCTTGCCGATGGCGGCCACGACGTCGGGCATGCCGGTGACCACGGGAGCGGCCGCGGTCAGGGAGCCGGCCTCCTTGGCCTTGGCGGCGCGGATGGTGCCCTGGACCTTGTCGACCGCCATGACCCGGTCCCCGCCCTGGGCGATGGTCACGCCCTTGGTGAGCTGGGTGCGCCCGGAGAAGGCGACCTGGGAGGGGTCGACCGAGGAGACGGAGGCGTCGCCGGAGTCGGGGACCAGGACGTCCTCGGCGTTCTGGGTGACGTCGAAGGAGGACGAGGAGGTGCGGATCGCGCCGTCGACCTCGCGGGAGGGGTAGTTGAGGCGGGCCACCAGGTGCTTGGAGGTGGAGGTGACCCACACGCCGCCGTCATTGAGGTGCAGGTCGGCCTGGGCCACGCCCTCGTGGAGCCAGGCGGCCGTTCCCAGGGCGGTGACGCAGACGACGGCGGCCAGGGTCGACAGGCGTTTGCGCAGCCGTACGCGCTGGGCGCGTGACTGGGGAATGCGGAAGGTCGCGGCCAGTCGGGAGGTGGTGGTGCCGGAGGTCAGGCCCGAGCCGACGTCCTGGACGTCGTTGGACCGGGAGGCCCGGCTGCGCCGCCGGGGGCGCAGGGCGCCGGCGGCACGGGTGAGCAGACCGGGACGGTCCGCGGCGGACGGTTCGGTCTGAGCGGTGCCGGAGTCGGATCGGTTGCTTCCGCCGTCACCGGCACCGGAGGTGGCTGCGGCGGAGTCGATGCTGCTCGACGGGGTGTCGGGCGTCTCGAAGTCGTTACGTGAAGTGGTCACTTGGCCCCTTGGGGACTACGGGATGCGACTTCCTGGACGAGGGTGCGGCGCAGCATCGTCGAGGAGGTGGTGGGTGTGTAGGGCAGGTAGATCACCGAGGCCCCGACCTCGGCCATCTCGGCCTCCAGACGGCGGCCCTTGTCGGTGCCCTCCCAGTCCGTGCCCTTGAACAGCACGTCGAAGGGGGAGCGCTTCCAGGCCAGGCGCTTGTCCTGGTCATAGTCGGGGACCACGGAGTCCACCATGCGCAGGGCGGCCACCATGGCCATGCGCTCGGCCAGGGGCACGATGGGGCCGCGCCCCTTCATCCGCTCCAGCGACTCGTCGGTGGCGACCCCCGCGATGAGGTGGTCGCAGCGCTTGGCCGCCTCGGTGAGGATGTTGAGGTGCCCCACGTGCAGCATGTCGAAGCCGCCGGGGACGTAGCCGGTAATCATCAGTAGGCTCCCTTTCCGCCGATGACCGCGCGCAGCGTTCCGGCGAAGATCTTCGCGTCCAGGGCTCCACCCCGGTTCTCCACGTAGTGACGGTCCAGGGCCACGGTCGAGGCCCAGGACAGGTCCGAGCGTCCGGAGATCTGCCACAGGCCGGTCAGCCCGGGCTTGACCAGGAGACGACGCAGCGCCTCGGCGTCGTACTTGGCGACCTCGACGGGAAGTGCGGGGCGGGGCCCCACCAGGCTCATGTCCCCGCGCACGACGTTGATGAGCTGGGGGAGCTCGTCAATCGACAGGCGGCGGATCCAGCGGCCCACGCGGGTGATGCGCGGGTCCTGACGGTCCTTGAACATGACTTCGTTGCCGGCGTCGCCGCCGGCCTTGACCACCGAGGCACGGCGCGCGTCGGAGTCGATGTACATGGAGCGGAACTTCCACATGGTGAAGGGCTTGCCGTCCTGGCCCACACGGGTCTGGGTGTAGAAGATCGGACCGGGGGAGTCGAGGCGGATGGCGAGCGCGGTGACCGCCAGCAGCGGCGAGATGAGGGCCAGCCCGATGGCGCCGGCGAGCCGGTCGAACAGGGCCTTGCCCGCGGCACGGGTGCGGCGGGTCTTGACGGCGATGAGACCGGTCCAGCCGTGTGTGACGGTCAGGGCCCGCATGCGCCCGGGCACGACGTCCTGCAGCCCGGGGGCGACGACGAGGCGCACCTGGGTACCCTCCAGGCCGCGCATGAGGGTGACCAGGTCCTCGGGGATGACCGAGCCGACCGTCATGACGGCGTCGATGCGCTCGGCGTGCAGGGTCTGGGCGATGTGCTGGGGGCTGCGCACGGGCTCAGCCGAGTGGAAGGCGCGGTCCTGCCCGGAGGACAGGTAGCCCACGATGAGGAAGCCGTCCATGGGATGGCGGCGCAGCTGGGTGAGCATGGGCTGGGAACCCGAGCCCATGACGATGAGGGTGCGACGCAGGGCGTGCCCCTCGAGGCGGCGGCGGCGCAGCCACCCGGCCTCGATGGAGCGTCCGGTGACGGCCAGGAGGAGCTGGGCCGCCAGAGTGGCCAGCAGGGTGGTCCGGGCGACTCCGGACAGGTCGGCCAGCAGCAGGGCCACCGGGACGCTCACGGCGGCCGCGGCGACGAAGCGGCCCGTACCGGGACCGGCCTGCTCGACGGCGTCGATACCGAGCGCTCCCAGGAACCAGGCGATGAGCACCATCGTGATGCCCACGGTGGTCGCGGACCAGACCAGTGGCAGGTGGCCGCCTAGGAGGGCGAGCCAGAAGGGGACGGCGACGGCGAAGAGGTCGGACAGGACGAGCCAGATGACGAGGTCATGGCGCGTGCGTGCCCAAGGACTGCGCGGAGCGGTGGGGGAGGTGGCGTCGGCTGCTGCTGTCGAGGGACGCCGGTGCTGCTCGCGCTGGGGCAGTGTCAGGGTCGAACTAGACAAGGTGGACTCCGCAGGGATGATCGTGGGTGGGCAATAACTGGTCGGCTAGTGCTGACGGGACGTCGTGAACAGCAGCGTTTTAGAATGCTACTAAGTCTTGCGGACGTTATTTGTGGGAAGTGGCCAAGATCGCAGGGGCAAGATGAGGAGTCGAGAGGTTTCTGAGATGTCTGTATGTTACAGGTGCGCAACGATATGGAGGTGTCAATGCACCTCTGAGGGACCTTTCAGGGTTCTTCCAGCAGACGGCATTGTTGCAGGTCAGAGCCGGTTTGCTGGGGTTGTGCCAAGGGGGGTGGGTGGGGGACCGTCTATGTCACAAGACGATAAACAAAAGATACCAGGTCACCGGCCTTGATGCGTCTACTCTCGTGCCTGTCTTCGGGTGTCTTTCCGATGCCGGATTGTGACCTTCCTACAACATCAGGAGTGCTACGTGACCCAGTCGAGTTCTTCGGCACCCCGGTCGGCTTCCGGGCCGGCCGAGGCGCAGTCGGCGGACGGCGGCGCCCCGGCGGGTGCCGCTGAGTGTGGGCGACCTGTCGATAGCTCAGTTGCCGCAAGCCTCTCAGCGATTGAGGTGAGTGATGGAGCGGCCGCGTCCCAGGGCTCCCGACGTTCTCCGCTGCGGCGGCTCGGCGGGGTCCTCAGGCGGGGGTCGTCGTCAGGCGCCAGCTGGTCGTCTGTGGGAACCACAGCCGTGGCCAAAGTGGTGGTCATGGGGGTGTCCGGCGTCTTCGGGCTGGTCAACACCAGTCTCATCATCAGGCACTTCGGGGCCGATGCCTTCGCCCAGTACGGTCTGCTGGCCACCTTCCCCACCCTCATGCCCTTCACCGACCTGGGGATCGGCGCGGTCATCCTCAACACGGTGGCGAGCTCGAACGACCCGGCCCACGACTCGACCGTGCGGCGCACGATCACCACCGCCGTCCGGGTGCTGCTCGGCTCCGCCCTGGTCATCAGTACCGTCGGCGTCGTCATCCTGCTGCTGGGCGCCTGGCCAGGGCTGCTGGGGGGCAAGCTCATGGAGGGCGGCGGACTCACCGCCACCGTCTGCCTCATCATCTACGCCGCGGCCCTGCCACTGTCTGTGGGGCAGCGGGTCATCATCGGGCTGGGGCGCTCGACCACTCAGGTCATCAGTCAGGGGGTCGTCTCCCCGGCCATGTCCTGCTTCCTGCTGCTGGCCATCGTCACCGGCCTGGGGCGCGGCAACGCCGTGTCCATCTACTCCTACATCGCCAACGCCCTGGTGTCGGTCATCTGCATCGTCGTCGCCTGGCGCGCCACCCGCCCCCTGTTCAAGGGCGCCCTGAGGGACGTGCCGCGGCTGCGCAGCGTGCGCGGCGTGCGCATCGTCAACACCGCGGGACCCCAGCTGCTGCAGTCCCTGGCCATCCCGATCGCCTTCCAGACCGACCGCCTCCTCCTGTCCCACCTGGGGCAGTCTCAGGCGCTGGCCGAGTACAACCTGGCCAACAACCTGTTCAACATGCTCACCCAGACCGTCATGGCGGCCGGCGTCGCCATGTGGCCCATGTTCGCCAGGGCCCGGGCCGATAAGCGCATCGAGAGCCCCTTCAAGCCGGCCATCGCCTTCAGTGGGGGCGGTTTCCTCCTGGCCCTGGCCCTGGTGGCCATCACTCCTTGGGCCGCCCGAGTCATGTCCCACGGCGAGATCGTCCTGCCGACCGCGCTCGTATGGGCCTTCGCCGCCTATGTCGCCGTCGAGGCCGGCAAGCAGCCGCTGGGCATGTACATGACCGACCCGCGCGGCCTGCAGTTCCAGGTCATTCCGGTGCTCATCCTGGTGCCGATGAATCTCGCCATCTCCTGGGTCCTCATTGGGCCCTTCGATGCCGCCGGGCCTATCCTGGGCTCGGTGATCTCGGTGGTCCTGTGCCAGATCCTCCCGTATGCCTGGTGGGTGCGCCGGGACGTGGCCAGGCGTCGTCGGGAGCTGGCCCAGCAGTGAGCTCCTCCTCGTCGGCCGCCGGTGCTGAGCCGGCTCGCGCAGCCCGGGAGCCGACGCCGCGTCCCGACGCCCGACCGCTGCGCCACGTCCCCCGACTCCCTCCTTTCGCCGTTCCTCATCTGTCCACCACCCGGCCCGACTCCCCGGGCCCCGCTCAAGGAGAAGCCTCATGAGCTCCCCTGCTGGTTCCCCCACCATCGCCGAGAACATCAGGGCCCTGTCCCGGGCTCAGAAGTCCAAGGCCGGTGCCCCCCTCTACTCCCGCATCATCAACCGCCCCGCGGGTCGGGTCCTGGCCGCGATCGCCCACCGGCTGGGCGCGACCCCGGACCAGGTGACGGTCATGTCGGCACTGTGCACCTACAGCGGCATCGCCCTCATCGCCCTGTGGCGTCCCACAGTCGTGTCCGCCGTGGCGACCGCCCTGCTGCTCATGTTCGGCTACGCCCTCGACGCCGCTGACGGACAGTTGGCGAGATTGCGTCACGGTGGTTCTAAAGCCGGTGAATGGCTCGATCACGTTGCCGACGTCATCAAGCTCTCGACAATTCACGGGGCCATTGCGATCTCGCTGTTCCGTTTTACGGAATTACCGTCCCCGGTCCTGCTTATTCCGCTGGCTTTCGGAGCGGTTCAGAATATTCACTTCTTCAGTTACATCCTGACGTATCAGCTGCGTTATCACGGTGGGACGCCTTTGGCCAAGGACGAGTCCCGCCCCGGCATCCTCAAGTCGGTCCTGTCGGCTCCCACGGACTACGGGCTCATGTGCTTCGTGCTCATGACCCGCTTCGCGCCCACGGTCTTCCTGTGGGTGTACGGCATCATGCTCCTGGGCTACGCGGGCTACGTGGCGCTGGCCCTGCCCAAGTGGTACCGCGACCTGCGCAACGACCTCCAGTAGGCCCTCGTCGTCGGTGGCCCTCATCGGGCCTGGGGAGGCCGACCCGTGACGGGCTGCGGCGAACCGATCACCGGCACTCCCGCTGAGATCTCCATCTATTCCCCCTCATATCTGTTAAGGAATCTTATGGCTCTGCTAACCGGCCGCAAGGCGCTACTGGTCTATACGGGACGCAAGGACGGGTTGGGCAACCGTGTGCGTGCGCTGCTGTCCGCCCAGGAGCTCGCCCGGGTCGAGGACCGCGACCTCTACTACGTGTGGAGCACCGACGAGTACTTCGGCCCCCGGATGGATGAGCTCTGGCGATTCGAAGGGGGCAGCTCCGTATCGCGCCTGACCTCCCGGGCGCTCCTGCCCGTGGCCCGGTACCGTCAGCCCAAGGGCGTTCGGATCACCTCCGATCTGCGCCGTCGCCACCTGTGGCAGATCCACTCCCACGGCCTGCCCGTCACCTGGGAGGACCCGGCCTGGAAGGGGGGCGCCGCGGAGGGGACGGCGCCCGATGGGCCGCGCCCCTGGACCGAGCGGCTGCGCGAGCTCACCCCGGTTGACGAGATCGCCGATGAGGTCCGCTCCCTCTACAACGCCCACCTGCGGGGACGCCCCTACGTCGGCATCCAGGTGCGCACCCACGCGGTCTCCCACGCCAAGACCATCGAGTCCTCACCGGTGGAGTGGTTCGCCAACCGGATGCGCCAGATCCGCGCCGACCACCCCGACGTCCCCTTCTTCCTGTCCTGTGACACCCCCGAGGCCCAGAATCAGCTGGCCGGGGAGTTCGACGGCTGCGTCTTCCTGACAGACAAAGGTGGTTACAACACCGTCAAAGGCGTGCGCTCGGGCCTGGTCGACCTCTACCTGCTGGCCAGCTCCCAGCACCTCATTGGGGCCTCCTTCTCCAGCTTCGTGGAGATGGCCGTCTTCCTGTGCAACGGCGTCGTCCCCTTCGAACGGCCCGACCAGCCCCTCGACGGCGAGTTCAGCCTCTCCCTGGGGCTGGCCGAGGACCCGCTGCGCCCCGCCCAGCGCTGACGCCGCCCCGCACCTCGATCAGCCGGCGGGACGCCTGCCGGCGGGGTCGGGCGGGAGGGGTGCTCCCGGCCGACCCGGTGGAGCGGGGGCCTCAGTGCCTGACGAGCTCGTCGATGATGCGGGTCATGGTGGCGCGATACCCGGCCACGGAGAAGCGCTCGGCGGCCTCGCGCGCACCCTGCGCGGCGAGCCGGGCTGCCAGGTCCGGGTCGGCCGCCAGGGATCCCAGGGCGTCGGCCAGGGCCTGCGCGTCGTCGGCGGGAACGAGCAGACCAGTCACCGAGTCGGTGACGACCTCGGCCAGGCCCTGGACCCGGGAGGCCACCAGCGGCCGGGCCGCGTGCATCGCCTCGACCGCCGTGTTCCCGAAGGGCTCGGCCCGGGAGGGCACGACGACGGCGTCGGCGGCCTCCAGCACCGGCCAGGTGGGGTGCACGTAACCCAGCAGCTCGACGTGCCCCTCCAGGTCCGCTCGACCTGCGCGCTCACGCAGCTCGGCCTCGTACCACTCGTAACCGGGGAAGACCGAGCCGCACACGCTTAAGGAGGCATCCACCCCTGAGCGGCGCAGCAGCCCGACGGCGTCGAGAGCCACGTCCACACCTTTGCGCGGGGACAGGCGCCCCACCATGGCGATCCGGAAGGAGTCCTCGGGCCGCCTGGTGCGCAGGGGCTCCAGAGGCCGGTCCGGTCCGGCGACCCCGTTGTGGACCACCTCCGTGCGCGAGGCCAGTCGCGGCTGGGCGTCCAGGAGCGCGTCGCGGGCCGCCCCGGAGTTCGCCACGATCCGGGAGGCCGCCAGCAGTGGGGCGTTGAGCCCGGCGCGGATGATCCGGCGCTGGGTGTCCTCGGCCTCGTGCACGTGGGCCAGCACCGGGATGCCGGCCGCGCTCGCGGCCACTGGCCACCAGGGGATGGTCACCGTGTTGCTGAGAACCACGTCGGCGCGGCTGGCACGGATGACCGACCGCAGGCGGGCGATCTCCGGGGCGGCCTGAGCGGAGAGCCTCGCCAGGCCGGAGGGGCTGAGCAGGGCCTTACGCAGGACCGTGAAGGGCATGACGGCCACGCGGGCGCCGGCGTTGCGCAGCACTGCCACCAGGGGGCCGTCCTGGGGCAGGGCCACGAGGACCTCGTGGCCGGTCTCGATGAGTCCGTGAATGGTCTCCACCAGCTGCCAGTCCGAGCCGTACAGGTCGGGGGAGGGGTGGGCCACGAGGACTCGGGCGGCACCGGTGCGGGCGCCGGCCGCCCCGCCCCGGCTCACCAGTCCGCCTTCCCGGTGCGCCGTCCGGAGGGACGACGGCGGACCGGGCCCTCGAGCGCGAGGCGTCGGGCCAGGGCCTCGTAGCCGGAGGCCACCTCGTCCCAGTCGTAGAGGGCCGCACGCTTGCGGGACTCCTCGCCGCGCGCGGTTTGGGCCTCCACGTCGGACTCGGCGGAGACGACCAGGGCGGCCACCTCGTCGGGCGTGGTCCAGTAGCGGCCGGCCTCGCCCAGGACCTCCCGGTTGAAGGAGACGTCGAAGGCGTCCACCGCGGCCCCGGCGCCGATGGCGCGCAGCAGGGAGGGGTTCGTGCCGCCCACGGAGTGGCCGTGGAAGTAGACCAGGGCGCCGGAGTAGAGGGCGTCGAGCAGATCCTGGTCCCACAGGCCGCCGAGCAGGCGGACCCGGCCGTCGGCCAGGGACTCGATGCGGGCGGTGTAGTCGTCGGCGTAGGGTGCCGATCCGACGACGACCAGGGGAAGCGTCGCCCCGGAGCGCACGTAGCCCTCCACGATGACGTCGACGTGGTTCTCCACCTCGAAGCGGGCCACCACCAGGTGGAAGCCCTTGGGGTTCAGGTCCAGCTCGGCCAGGCGCGAGGTGTCGGCGCTGATGCGGGGCGCCCCGTAGGCGAGAAGGTCGGTGGGGGCGTTGAACTCCTCGGTGTAGTAGTCGGCGATGCCCTGGGCGTCGGCGATGAGTGCGTCGGAGTAGCGCACGGCCAGGGCCTCGGCGGCGCGGTAGTAGCGCTTGCCGGTGGGACCCCACTTTCCGCGACGCCACTCCAGGCCGTCGACGTGCGTGGCCACCGGAATGCGTGCGGCGCGCAGGGCCGGCAGGAAGGGGGAGTTGGCGGCGTTGAAGACGAAGGCCGCGTCCGGGTGGGTGCGGCGCAGCAGGTGGGCCACTGACAGGGCTGTGTGTGACAGGGTCTCCAGGCTACGGTTCTTCACCGAGGGCAGCTCAACCAGTCGCATCCCCAGGTAGGTGTTGGGCAGCGGGGTGTCCGGCTCAGGGTTGCGGCAGTAGACGAGGACCTGGTGGCCGCGGTCGGCCAGGCGCCGGCCGACCTCCTCGATGGCGGTCTCGAAACCTCCGTAGCGGGCGGGGACGCCTCGCGTCCCGATCATGGCGATACGGAGCCTGTCCGGGTTCACAGCAGTCAACGGAGTCCTTTCGAAGGGCGGCGGGGCCGCTCAGGGATGGGAACCAAAGGTCCTCTTCGATGCGACTGCCAGTCACGGTGACGGCGGAGGATCATCGACGAGGCGGATGGGGAGGCGGTGATGGTGGTGGTGATGATGGCGATGAGGCAACGGGCGAGGGGGCGGGGGCTTGGGCTCTTGCCCTTGAGGTCGCAGGTTCCCGCGGAGCGCCTACGAGCTCGTGGTACCGCGCCTGCCCGGTACACCCGGTCAGCAGTCTAGGGGCAGTCGACCGCGGGCATGTGCCGAAGGGAGCGTCACGTGAATACCTCCGGTGCACTGGAGCGCGGGTTCGGGGTGCCGCACTGGTGACGCGCCAGAACTATGGTGGAGGGATGGCGTTCGACTGGTCCACACCACCTGGGCAAGCGCTGAGCATTCCAGCCAAGAATCGGGTGTGGAACTGCGCGACGGTTAATGAGAGTCTGTCTGTGAGAAAAGTGGGTGGGGCGCACCCTGACGCGTGAGAAGTGATTGATTGCACAACGGGAGCTGGAACAAAGGCCCCTGGAGCCGTTATCAAAGCGTTATCGCTGTAATACTCTCGTGACCGGCGCCGGTCTTGCTGAGGCAGGGCCGTCCCGTCATACCGCGCCACTTACCCACGTTCCCTCACGTCTTAAGAACGGAGCACTCGTGCATCCTTTCCGTGCTGCCTCCAGTGTGGGGGCGGTCCTGACCGCCCTCCCCCTCGCCCTCGGTGCGCTCGTCGCCCCTACTGTTGCGCCCCCGGCCGCCGCCGCCCCGGGGCAGGTCGCTCTCGCCTCCCCGCAGCCTCTGCCCACTGCTCAGATGGACGGCATCGTTCTGGACCAGGCGGTGGTGGGCAATACCGTCTACGTCGTCGGGGAGTTCAAGAACGCCCGCCCGGCAGGGGCGGCCGCCGGCGAGAACGAGTCTCCTCGTTACAACGCCATGGCCTTCGACATCACGACCGGTGCGCTGCTGGACTGGGCGCCCAAGGTCAATGGCAAGATCAATGCGGTCGAGGCCTCGGCCGACGGCTCCACCATCTACCTCGGCGGCAACTTCACCTCCGTCAACGATGAGACCGTCTACCGGGTGGCGGCGGTGGATGCTGCAGGCAAGCGCAAGCCGCTGGGGGCCTCGGCCAACGGCGCGGTGATGGATCTGGAGCTCTCTCCGGACGGCTCCACCCTGTACCTGGGTGGTTCCTTCACCCAGATCAACTCCTCCGCGAGGCAGCGCGCCGGTGCTGTGGATCTCAAGACGAACAAGGTCAACAGCTTCGCCCCCCAGGTCGACGACTCCCTGGTTCGTTCCATCACGGTGGCCGCTGACAACTCCGCTGTGGCGATCGGTGGCTCCTTCACCTCGGTGGACGGATCGTCCGACGCCTATGGAATCGCCGTGCTGGAGAAGAGCGGTTCTCTGCGGCACACCAACATCTCCAGCGTCATCCGCAACGCGGGCTCGAACTCCGGCATCATGAGCCTCAAGTCGGACTCCCGAGGCCTTTACGGCACCGCATACTCCCAGGAGGGGGCTTTCGAGGGGATGTTCCGCGCCAGCTGGACCACCGGGGACATCGACCTCATGGCCGACTGCCACGGCGACACCTATGACGTGCTGCCCACCACTGACGTCATCTACATCGCCAGCCACACGCACGACTGCAGCAACATCGGCGGCTTCTCCGACGGGGAGGAGAGCGGCAAGTATCACCATGCCGTCGGCTTCTCCAGCACAGCCACCGGAACCGTGCAGCGCAACAAGGTCTGGGGCTACACCGACTTCGAGGGGCAGCC
>ERZ772927.294-NODE-294-length-24886-cov-6.77713_pt1 | contig 24886 bp, 17 predicted proteins | sample MGYA00512115_ERZ772927 | MGnify/ENA primary metagenome ERZ772927 (study PRJEB29015, sample SAMEA2737924) | human oral metagenome | biome: human oral; feature: human-associated habitat; material: dental | place: China | collected 2013 ... | reverse complement strand
TCTGCGGTACGCTGTTGGCTGCGTATGTGCAGGTAGTGGAGTACGGCTTGGTATTTGAAGTGTAATGTATATTTGCTCATAAAAAAACTGCACCTTGTGAGTTGGAGGGGATGTGTCCAACTTTTGGGGTGCAGTTCAAATTTTCAGACAACCTTTTTGAAAACAAACGGTCTTTTATTTTACCAAGCGGTACGAAAAACAACAGTTTTTCTGAAAAAATCCATTTCTACAAACCAATCACCAAATATAATTAGTAACATTTTCAATAGTTTAAATTTCCAGCTTAAATATTTTTTTATGAATACATCATTTTCATATCTGTCATGCTAGAATTCCTCTCAATTATTCATTTCAGATATTAGCTCATCCTACCAAACAAAAGGGAATATTTGTTTCAGTTACAGTGAACTAATAAACAATCTCGTAATCTTACTTAATTTAGGTTAAATTACCCAAATAACCCAAAATACAGTACAGATAGCGTGAATGAATGAAATAATAAGAGGTTCGACCGTCTAGATATGCGACAAACAATCAAAACGGCCATAGTCCGAACCATAAAAGGTTTTCCTTATTTTCCAAGGCAATACACCATCAGAAAAACGGATAGATACGGGCCACCCGGTTAAAGCTAAAAACCTTTCAATCGGTTTTCAGTCGAAAACTTCTGCCGCAAGCAGTATTTTTCTTACACTGGGAAACTCCTCTATTTGATAAAAGGAACACCATATCGTTACACTGCTACGGGTATGAATCCGTAATGTTCAAACATGGGAAATACAAATTATGTCAAAACAAACTCTGTCTGCACTCACTAATCATGGGCAAACCAATATCCACACATCTCGTACAACCTTAAATATAACCCAACAAAGTCAAACAACTTCTTCTACACTGAATGCTTTGATTTTCGAGCACTCAATGGGTGGAATGAATATCGCTACTGCTCTACCGAAGCAAACTTACGGCAAAACTAATATTGCTGGCACTCAAAATATACAGCCCGCCAAGGTTCCTATAAATAAATCCAAACTGACGCCTTTCGAAGCCAAGTTGCTTGCTCAAGCCAAAGCCGCTGCCGAGAAGAAAGCTGCTCAGGAAAGAGCTGAAGCTGCTCATAAAGCCGCCATAGCCGCTGCTCAAGCCAAAGCCGCTGCCGAAAAAAAGGCTGCTCAAGAAAGAGCTGAAGCTGCTCATAAAGCTGCGATGGCCGCTGCAGAGAAAAAAGCTGCTGCCGAAAAAAAGGCTGCTCAAGAAAGAGCTGAAGCTGCTCATAAAATCGCTATGGCTGCCGCAGAGAAAAAAGCTGCTGCAGAGAAAAAGGCTGCTCAAGAAAGAGCTGAAGCTGCTCATAAAATCGCTATGGCTGCCGCAGAGAAAAAGGCTGCCGCAGAGAAAAAGGCCGCACAAGAAAGAGCTGAAGCCGAGCGCAAAGCAGCCCGAGAAAAAGCTGAAGCCGAACGTGTAGCTTTGGAACAAAAACGAGAAATCGATCGTAAGGCAGCCATCATCACTGCTCGCGAAAAAGCAGAAGCAGCCCGCAAAGCTGCTGACGCTGCTGCAAAAGCTGAATTAGCAGAGAAAAACCGTGCCGAACAAATCAAACATTCGGCAAACAAACCAGGTAATCATTCTTCAACCGAAGAAGAAATGAGCAAACCTGTAAAAAATACAGTCTCTAAAACAGACAACCCATCATCCGATAAATCCCATGTCGGCAAAAGTACGCTGCCAACGCAAAACAATGCAGGTAAAGTAACCGACCTTTCCGATGACGACAATAATGCAGCGCAGCACCAAAACAACAAAAGCGTTTCTCCTACGCAACCTGTTGCTGAAAAAGGAACGACTGCGACTGCCCACATCCATAATCCTGCAGAAGGCAAACAATCAGAATCCGGCGACTATAAAGTATATGAGTCCAAACAATATGGTCGTTACATTAATGTAAATGATTTCGGCGCAGATCCGACAGGTAAAAAAGACAGCCTGGCGGCTATCAAAGCCGCACTCGAAGCTGCTCATAAAGAAAAAGCCATGCTGTTTATGGACGGCACTTATTACATTTCTGACCAAATCGTTATCGACAATAATACCTCCGGTGTTAAAGGCATCTTCGGTGCTGGCATGGGCAAAACCCAAATCAACTTTGACAAAGCTCAAGTTGGTATATTCAATTCCAACACTAACCACGATGATGTTCGAGCTTTTGCAGGTATCTTGGTAGATGGTCAAAATGGCAAAACGATTGCCGACCTATCCGTTCGATACACCAACGCTGATTTCTACCGCAAAGGTTTAAGCTATTTCGGTAAAGTAAACGGCATTTTAGTCAACGATGCAGACAACACCCTGATCAGCAAAGTGGAAGTATCCGGTGCAAACCGTGCAGGTGTAACCTTTACCTCTACCGCTGCACTCATGCGCGAAGCAGGCTACAAACTATCTTATAAAGACCGTGTTGCCAACGGCTCCATCGACGACAAATACGATTCACTGCCTTTAGGTGAAAATAACCGTATCGTTGACTCCAACCTGCACCACAACCGCGTTGCCGGCGCACTGGTTTCCTATCAAAAGAATTTCCTCGGAGAAGGCAACCTCTTGTCCTGGAACGGACACCAAGATGATGGAGGCACCGGCTACGGCATCGCCGCCGCTGCAGGTAGCTACAATTACGGCATCACCTACCGCAAAAATACGACCGACCACAACTACCGGAAAGGTCTGGACGTGCATGACGGCACAGACGTCTTAATTGAGAACAACACACTAAATGGCGACCGCCTGTACGGTATTGCGGTCTATAACCGCCAATTCTCGCTGGATAACGTCAAAATATCCGGTAATGTCATTACACAGGACACTTCGTTCCGTCTTGCAGTCGATGACACTCCGGGATACGACTACCATATGTATTCAGGTATCCAAGTACAGACCAATACGCAACGCCGGGACTTACACAGTAAAGATAAAGGCTATTTTGACATCAGCAACAACACAATCAATAACTTGGAGGTCTATAAAGACAATATCCAAACCTACGGTATCGAATTCCGTAACCATGAACAAAAAATGGATTACACACTAAACATTACCGGTAACAAAATCAGTGGCGAATCCACCAAATACCTGATGGCGGTTATCAATGATACCTACGCCCCGCAAACTCATGAAAAAGGTATCGGTACCAGCACCATCAACATCAGTGATAATGTTGCCGATATTGGCAAAATAAAGAGCGGAGCTGTTCCTTTCTATATTGAAGAACATCACTCCGACGTACCGATGCATGGTTCGGTTACGCTAAACAACAACGCCGTTACCGTTCGTGAAGAATCCGGCGGTTATGCTGAATTTGCCTTTATGCGTACAAATGCCAAGGAATATAACGTTACCAATAATACCCTGTCACTACACGGACACCTGGATAACGGTATCGTCGAAGTCCGCAGCACCGGGGATGGTAAGGTTAATGCTAATTTAAATATGGCAAACAATACCTTGGTAACCGACATCAAAGGCCAAATCTACAAAACCTGGCTGCGTTATGAATCGGATATTGATGTTTATGCCAACTCCAACACCCATAACGGCGATACGCTTGATAATGTCAATACCAAAGGCAGCAACGTCAGCATGTCTGATGTATTGGTCAGCGTCAGCAAAAACATCAACACCATCCAAGATGCCGTCTATTCCTACCAGCATAAAACCTTACCGGTAACAGAAGACCACGTGCACACCAACGGCATCCTATAAACCCGCCGTAATCAAAAGGTCGTCTGAAAAGTTTCAGACGACCTCTTATCTATTCCCTACCCTACACCGCTACGGCAGCCTTGATGTGCGGATGCGGGTCGTAGCCTTCCAATTCGAAATCCTCAAATTTGAATGCAAACAAGTCTTTGACTTCAGGATTAATTTTCATCACCGGCAGCGCGCGGAAGTCGCGGCTTAATTGCAGTTTTGCCTGTTCAAAATGGTTGCTGTACAAATGCGCATCGCCGAAGGTGTGGATAAATTCGCCCGCTTCCAACCCGCAAACTTGGGCAATCATCATGGTCAACAGCGCGTAGCTGGCAATGTTGAACGGCACGCCGAGAAAAATGTCCGCGCTGCGTTGGTAAAGCTGGCAGGACAATTTGCCGTTGGCAACGTAAAACTGAAACAGCGCATGGCAAGGCGGCAATGCCATTTCATCCACCAGCGCGGGATTCCATGCCGAGACAATCAGGCGGCGGGAATCGGGGTTTTTCTTGATTTGTTCCACCACGTTGGCAATTTGGTCGATATGGCGGCCGTCGGGTGCAGGCCAACTGCGCCATTGGTAGCCGTACACAGGCCCCAAGTCGCCGTTTTCGTCCGCCCATTCGTCCCAGATGGAAACATTATTGTCTTTCAAGTATTTGATGTTGGTATCGCCTTTGAGAAACCAAAGCAGCTCGTGGATAATCGAGCGCAAGTGCAGCTTTTTGGTGGTCAGCAGCGGAAAGCCTTGACTCAAATCGAAGCGCATTTGATAGCCGAACACCGAGCGCGTGCCTGTACCGGTACGGTCGGATTTATCGGTGCCGTTTTCGAGAACGTGGCGCATTAAGTCGTGATAGGCTTTCATCGTGATCCTTTAAGAGTGCGTGTTGTTGGAAATGCTTTGGGGCGTATTGTATAGCATCCGGATGCGCGAATACATGGCTTTTAATGAAAATCTAAGGTCGTCTGAAAACGGCAAATCCGGTTTCAGACGACCTTTGCGTTATCCGCTATTGAACGCTCCACAAACACGCTCTTCCACCCAAAACAAGATTCATTTTTTCAACATGTTATTTTCTTTCTTAACTTCTTTTTCAAGCAAAAAATCAGCGTTATTGTTGACAATATTGGTCATATTTACATGAAAATTTGCGCCAGATTAAATTTTTACACCGTCCTAATCTGAATTTCTAGTTTAACTACTTGAAACATAAATTCAATTTTTATTGAAATAATGGAATTTTAAAAATTATTTTTATATTTTACTGGCAACATATACCAAATAATAAAATTCTCAAAAAAATAATGTCAACAATTTTCATCAAAACCGCTTGGCAGGCAAAAAAATTAGGTTTATATTGCTTTCCACAAATTCATTATCTCTTTCAAATCTTATTCTCAAGGAGCACCAAATGACTGACCTGAATGCCTTGTTTGCCAATCTAAAACAACGCAACCCCAATCAAGAGCCGTTTCACCAAGCGGTTGAAGAAGTATTCATGAGCTTGGGGCCGTTTTTGGCAAAAAATCCGAAATATACCCAGCAAAACCTGCTTGAGCGCATCGTCGAACCTGAGCGCGTGATTATGTTCCGCGTCACTTGGGTGGACGACAAAGGACAAGTCCAAGTCAACCGCGGCTACCGCATTCAGATGAACTCCGCCATCGGCCCTTACAAAGGCGGCTTGCGCTTCCACCCGACCGTCGATTTGGGCGTATTGAAATTCCTCGCCTTCGAGCAAGTGTTTAAAAACGCTCTGACTACCCTGCCTATGGGCGGCGGCAAAGGCGGCTCCGACTTTGATCCCAAAGGCAAATCCGACGCTGAAGTGATGCGTTTCTGCCAAGCCTTTATGAACGAACTCTACCGCCACATCGGTCCGAACACCGACGTACCCGCAGGCGACATCGGCGTAGGCGGTCGCGAAATCGGCTTCCTGTTCGGACAATACAAAAAAATCCGCAACGAATTTGCCTCCGTCCTGACCGGTAAAGGCCTCGAATGGGGCGGCAGCCTCATCCGTCCCGAAGCGACCGGCTACGGCACCGTATATTTCGCCCAATCCATGCTGCAAACGCGCGGCGATTCGATTGAAGGCAACCGCGTCCTGATTTCCGGCTCAGGCAACGTCGCACAATACGCCGCCGAAAAAGCCATCCAACTGGGCGCGAAAGTGCTGACCGTTTCCGACTCCAACGGTTTCGTCCTCTTCCCCGACAGCGGCATGACCGAAGACCAACTCGCCGCGCTTATCGAGCTGAAAGAAGTCCGCCGCGAACGTGTTTCCACCTACGCCAAAGAACAAGGTTTGAAATACTTTGAAAACCAAAAACCGTGGAGCGTTGCCGCCGAAGTCGCCCTGCCCTGCGCGACCCAAAACGAATTGGACGAAGATGCTGCCAAAACCCTGCTGGCAAACGGCTGCTACGTCGTTGCCGAAGGTGCGAACATGCCTTCCACTTTGGGTGCGGTCGAGCAATTCGTCAAAGCGGGCATCCTGTATGCGCCGGGCAAAGCCTCCAACGCCGGCGGCGTAGCAACTTCAGGCTTAGAAATGAGTCAAAACGCCGTCCGCCTGTCTTGGAGCCGCGAAGAAGTCGACCAACGCCTGTTCGACATCATGCACAGCATCCACGAATCTTGCCTGAAATACGGCACTGAAAACGGCAAAACCAACTACGTCAACGGTGCGAACATCGCTGGTTTCGTCAAAGTTGCCGATGCGATGCTGGCGCAAGGCATCGTGTAAGTCTGATTCTCCTGACTTTAAAATGTGGAAAAGTCGTCTGAAAACCTTGAATCGGGGTTTTCAGACGACCTTTTTTATAGCCTGAGGGCAAATTTCTTGTTACAGTCTGTCCATTACTATTTATTAGGGAGCCATTATGCTGAGCCGTTATGTTTTTTTATCTGCCTGCCTCCTCTCTTGCGCCACCTTCGCACAAACCTTATCCCAAACCCTGCCCAACGGTCTGAAAATCATCGTCAAAGAAGACCACCGCGCGCCTGTCGCCGTTTCTCAAATTTGGTACAAAGTCGGCAGCGTGGATGAGAAACCGGGCAAAAGCGGATTGAGCCACGCCTTAGAACACATGATGTTTAAAGGCACACCTTCCGTACCATCGGGCGAATACAGCAGCCGCATCGCCCGTTTGGGCGGCGATGACAATGCCTACACCAACCGCAGCGAAACGGTATATTACGCCAATATTGCCTCTGCCAACTTGCCTGAAGTTCTCAAACTTGAAGCCGACCGGATGCACAACCTCAATTTCAGTGATAAAGAGTTCGCTACCGAAATGAACGTTATCCGAGAAGAACGCCGCCAGCGCACGGAAGACGATGCCGACGGGAAAATGTGGGAACAAATCTATCTGAACAGCTTTACCCTGCCCTCCATGAAAGCCTCCATTATCGGCTATATGGAAGACCTGCACACCTTGCGCGCCGACGATCTGCGCGCTTGGTACAAACAATTTTACGCACCCAATAATGCCGTTTTGGTCATCGTCGGCGATGTCGATGCCAAACAGACCCTGCGCACGGCGGCAGGATTGTTCGGCAAAATACCGCGTAAATCTTTGCCTGAACGGAACAACCTGAAAGCCGAACCGGTCAAACGCGCCCCTTCCTTTGCCCAAGCTTCCTCTCCCGTAACCCGTCAACCGTTGGTTGCCACCAGCTGGCGCGTTCCCGCCCTCTCCCGCCTTAACGACAAGCTGCCTTACGCCTTGGATGTCCTGACCGACGTTTTGGCGGGCAACACCTCCAGCCGTTTGGACAAAAACCTCGTACGCGGTAAACAGACCGCATTAAGCGCAAATGCCCATTACGACCTGCTCAGCCGCGAAATGCCGCTTTTCGGTGTATTTGGAATGCCTGCTGAAAACGTATCCGCAGAAACCCTGCTTACGCAGATGAAGTCCGAAATCAAAGACATCGCCGACAACGGCATTAGCAAAGAAGAACTCGACCGCATCAAAGCACAGGCATTGGCGGGGGAAATCTACGCGCGCGACTCTATGGTTTCACAAGCTTCGCTGATGGGTCGTTTGGAAGCGCGCGGGTTCAAATATTCCGATGAAGCCGCAATCCGCCGCCGCATACAGGCCGTAACCGCCGAAGAAGTACAAAAAGCCGCACAAATGCTGACGGACGACCGTTCAAGTACCGTCATCATCATGCCGGAATCCGCCCCTCCCGCACCGGCAGACTATACGGCAGTAAAAAAGCCTGAAAAACAATGACAAACCGTTTTCAGACGACCTCTTGCTGTGCGATAATGCCAAACGATAACATCTTAACGTGATTGCTAAGATAAAATTTACCGTGTTCCATTATCACCCTGGCAAAACATCCTTCTTACACAGAGGTCGTCTGAAAATGAAATCCTCCTTTTCCTCCGTTTTCCGTACCGCGCTGACCGTCTCTTCCGTTCTGATCCTCAGTGCGTGTCCAAGCAACACTTCCCCCGTCAACCCGCCGCGGCACAACACCCAAATTACCCCTCCCCCCAAACCGCAGGCAGTCGTTGCTTTAGCACTCGGCGGCGGCGCATCCAAAGGGTTTGCCCATATCGGCATCATCAAAGCCCTCAAACAAAACGGCATCCCCGTCAAAATCATTACCGGTACGTCGGCAGGCGCCATCGTCGGCAGCCTGTATGCCTCCGGCGCAAGTCCCGACCGTTTGGAATTGGAAGCCGAAATTCTCGGCTCAACCGATTTGGTCGATCTGACCCTATCCACCAGCGGCTTTATCAAAGGACAAAAACTGCAAGACTACATCAACCGCAAAGTCGGTAACCGCCCGATTCAAGACTTCCCGATTAAATTCGCCGCCGTCGCCACCGACTTCGAATCTTCCAAAGCCGTCGCCTTCAACCGCGGCAATGCCGGACAGGCAGTCCGCGCATCCGCCGCCATCCCCAACGTGTTCCAACCCGTCCTGATCGGCGGCCGTCGATACGTTGACGGCGGACTGACCCAGCCCGTACCCGTCAGCGCGGCAAAAAAACAGGGGGCAAACTTCATCATCGCCGTTGATATTTCCGACAGGCCGTCTAAAAACCTCAAACAAGGCTTTTTCTCCTACCTCGACCAATCCATCAACGTCATGTCGCAATCTGCCCTGCAACATGAATTAAGCCAAGCAAATGTCGTCATCCATCCCCAAGTTTTGGACTTAGGCGCAGTCGGCGGCTTCAGCCAAAAACAACGTGCGATCGCCGAGGGGGAGCGTGCCGCGAAAGCCGCTATTCCTGAAATACGGCGCAAACTGGCAGCTTACCGCTACTAAGCCTTTAGTGCTTTATGCAAAAAAAAGGTCGTCTGAAAATATAAAACTATTTTTAGACGACCTCTGTTTAAGGGAGCTAGCATACTCCCTTTTTTCTTACGGGTGCGATCTCTGTTTTATAGTGGATTAAATTTAAATCAGGACAAGGCGACGAAGCCGCAGACAGTACAGATAGTACGGCAAGGCGAGGCAACGCCGTACTGGTTTAAAGTTAATCCACTATAAACCGAAGCTATCAAAGCAAAAGGGATACAAGCATGCCCTGTATTTTCAAAAAAAGTCGTCTGAAAACCATATAAGCTTTTCAGACGACCTTTCTTTATTGTGCTTTGACGCTTACAAGGTACCGTAAGAGTGCAGGCCGCTCAGGAACATGTTGACGCCGATGAAGGCGAAGGCGGTAACGAACAGTCCGATGACTGCCCACCATGCAAGGATTTTGCCGCGCCAGCCGGCGACGAGGCGCAGGTGCAGCCAGACGGCGTAGTTGAGCCAGACAATGAATGCCCAAGTTTCTTTCGGGTCCCAGCTCCAGTAGCGTCCCCATGCGTCAGCCGCCCACAGTGCGCCGAGGATGGTGGCGATGGTGAAGAATAGAAAGCCGACGGCGATGGCTTTGTACATGACTTCTTCGATGACTTGCGAAGGCGGCAGCGATGATTTTTTGCCGGCGTTTTCGTTTCTCAATGCCCAAAGTTCGGCGATGCCGAGCATGGCGGCAATGCAGAATGCACCGTAGCCGATGAAGTTGGCGGGGACGTGGATTTTCATCCACCATGATTGCAGGGCGGGAATCAGGGGTTGGATGGTGTGTGCTTCGCGGGAAAAGCTGTACCAAAGGACGAAGCCGACGACGATTGCCATGAAGCTGAAGACGAAGCCGCCGAGTTTTTGTACGGCGAAACGGGCTTCGTAGTAGAGGTACATCAGGGCGGTGATGACGAGGAAGAGGATGAAGACTTCGTAGAGGTTGGAAACGGGGATGTGTCCTGCGTCAGGGCGCAGGAGGTAGCTTTCGTGCCAGCGCACTAAAAGTCCGGTAAAGCCTGCGACGGCAGACACCCAGGCAAAGACGGAGCCCATGCCGAGCAGGGTGTTGGTGGCGACGTTTTTGCGTTGTGCCAGCACGGCGCCGGTGATGTAGGCGAAGAGTGCGAAGAAGACGAAGGCGCATTGCCACATAATCGCGGACTGGCTGCTGAGGAAGTATTTGAGCAGGAAGCCGTCGGAATGCGTGATTTCGCCATTGTAGAGCATGACGGCGCTGTATGCGAGGACGGCACACAAGGGGGCAAACCAGCGCATGGGTTTGAAAAACCAGCCTAAAAAGACGGTAATGCCCGCGCTTGCCCACAAAATCACCATTTCGTAGATGTCCATGGCGTGCTGAATGCGGGTTTGGGCGAAGAATGCGCCGGCTGCGGTCAAGAGGGCGAATAGGCAGTCGACCGTGTTCAGGGACTTGAGGAACGATTTGTGCGTCAGCAGCTCGTGTTCGGGTAGGGGGTTATGGTTATGCGTCATGGTTCAAATCTTTCGCCAGTCGTTGCAGGCTTTGTGTATGTTGCGGAAACTCTTTTTGCAGGTCGCGCTCGTTGCGGCTGGAAGACATGGCAAAGCGGATGTGGTCGTCTGAAAACAGGACCCACGCGCGTTTCTCGCGGATATAGAACATAAATATCGTGCCGAGAACCAGCAAAACAGAGCCTAAATAGACTAAAAATGCACCGGGCGAACGGGTCATTTGCAAGCCGGAGGAGCGGACTTCTTCAAAGCCGTCCAGTTGCAGGAGCATGGGGGCGGGGTATTCGGTCAGGCCGGTGTAGGCGTCCATGCTGTGCAGCAGGAAGCGGTTGCGCGCTTCGTCTTGAGGCCATGCGGGCAGCTTGTATTTTTGGATGGTTTCTTCCAATACGGCGTTCATGACGCCGAACAGCATTTCGTAAAAATATCCCTGCATTTTTTCCTGTTGCTCTTTGGGGATGTTTTTGGTGATAAATTCGTCCAACGCCAAATAGCCGCCTTTCGCAAAAATGCCCAAGGTATTTTCGGCGGCAAGGGTAAATTGCTCGCGGATGTTTTCGGGCGCGTTCAAGGTCGCGTTTTGGATGACGGTTTTGCGTGCGGTTTCGTCTTTCAAGAGTTCGCGCATCGCCATGAAGGTATCGGGTTTGGAGGTTCTATCGGCAGGAATGCGCAGCCAACGGTATTGTTGTTCCAGACCTGTGCGTGTGCCGGTAATGAAGAAATAATCCTGTTCTTGTTTAACCGGCAGCATGTAGTTTTTATATTCGACAGCCTGCCCCGCTTTGTCGCGGATTCGGTAAACAACGGACGGACCGATGTTGGTGTATTTTTTGTTCTCTTGGGACACGGCGCGCACGTCGTTAATCGCTGATTGCAGGGTTTGCTCTTTTTCAGACGACTTACCCATGTCTTCTACGTTCATGGACGTGAATTGGTCAAACTCCAGCTTGTAGGAAGTATTGCCGATGTCGAGCGGGAAGTCGCGCATAGACGTTGCCCTGAGCGTAACCGGCTCGCGGCTTGGGTTGCCCAAATTCCATGCTTTAAATTTCAAATCGGAACCGCCGTCGGCAAAGCTCGCTTGATAGATGGTGATGCCGTGCAGCGTCAGCGGATGGTTGACGCGGATGGTGTGTTCGGATTTTTTGCCGCTTTCCTTGTCGGTAATTTCCAAATCGCTGGCAAAATCACGCGGCATACCGGTATTGTAAAAGTCGATGTGGAACTTCTTCAGCTTCACGTCAAACGGCAAATCCTGAACCAGCATCCCGTTGTCGGCATTGAGGAATACTACGTCCGCACTTTGCCCTTCGGTAATGTTTACATTACCGCGGAACGACAGGTTTGATGTGCTCAAAACGCTTTCAGGCTTGAAGTCTTTGGCATAGACGGAGTGGTTGTCCGGTACGATGCGTCCGGTCAGCATACCGATTTTCAGCAGCAGATTGCTGTCTATCAAGCCGCCTAAACAAATCACAATCAGCGCGGCATGGGCAAAAATATAGCCCCACTTGTTCATCGCGCCTTTTTTGGCGGCAACCAAAACCGAACCGTCTTCGCGCGTTACGGTTTTGCAGCTGAAACCTTGTACTTCGAGATAACGCTGGGCGATTTCAGACGACATCTTGCCTTCCAAAACGGTCGAATGGCGCATCGCCGCCAATGATTTCTCTTTGGCGTTTTCACGGAACGATTTGATTTCGCGAAGAAAAGGCGGAACATTGCGAATCAGGCACAAGCTGGTCGATATCACCAAAAACATCATGATGACCACAAACCAAGCCGATGCATAAACATCGTACAGGCCTAAAAAGTTGAAAATCTGCGCCCAAAACGGGCCGAATTTCACGACATAATTGACCTGCGGCTGGTTTTGCTGCAACACCGTCCCGATGACCGAAGCGACGCCCAAAAGGCTGAGCAGGGCAACGGCAAAACGCATAGAGCTTAAAAAAGCGAACCAAGGTTTGTTGATAAGGGGGACGGATGAAGAGGATTTGCTCATAGCGGTTTGATTCTATAAGGAATACAAAGACTGTCAGGATTCGGAAGAACCTAAACATTGGAAACGGCGCGGACAGGTGGATATGATGGAGTAAAAAGCCCAGAGCCGCCATTTGAAAAAACTTATTGCCTCAAAAGCGGCAGCTACCATCGCACAAGGTCGTCTGAAAACAACCCAGCCCAGAAGAGCAGGAGTTTTCAGACGACCTCATATTCACGTTCGCCGCAAAAGCGGGCAAACAATACAAATCCGGCAGAAATCAATGCAGACCTTGGATAAAGTTGGCAACTGAATTCAACTCTTCTTCGGTCATGCGTTTGGCGATGTCTTCCATAATCGCATTTTTGCGTTGTCCGGATTTATACGCCTTCATTTGATCGACCACATAAGACATATGTTGGCCGCCTAAGCGCGGATAAGCGACGATTTCAGTGCCGCCGCCCGGAATACCTGCGCCGCTAGGACCGTGGCAGGACATACATGCAGGGATTTTTTTATCCACCAAACCGCCGCGGTAGATTTTACCGCCCAAAACAGGATCATTTTGTTTAGGGTTAGCTTCACCGGGTTTAGGCTGCTGTTTGGCATAGAATGCGGACACATTCAGGATGTCTTGTTCGGACAGGTTCATCACCATAGGTTTCATCACAGCGGCAGAGCCGTGTGTACGTTTGCCTTCTTTAATGTCCAAGGTTTGACGGTAGATATAGCCAGTATGTTGCGCAGCAAGTTTGGGGTACATGGCGATGCCGCTGTTACCGTCTGCCGCATGACATGCCGCACAAATGGTAGTAGCTACTTCTTTGCCTTTTGCAATATCCGCTTTCGGGGCAGCGACAGCCGCACCGGCAGCCAAAACCAAGGCCGCTAAAGTCAATCGTTTCATGGAGTGCTCCTGATTACAGCATTGCATACCGCGACAATGCCTTTTTTATACTCAAAACGCCGGATAAATTTTACCCGATAAAAACCGATAATTCTATAAACGTGCTATTCTATACTAGATTTACATTAAATTACTACCATGTTTCGCAACATGGACACGGCAAATTCTGCCACTCCATCCTAGGAAACAAGGAAATACGGATGAACCTCTTTCAGAACGCCAAATTCTTCACCACCGTCAACCATCTCAAAGACCTGCCCGATACGCCCGCAGAAATCGCATTTGTCGGACGGAGTAATGCAGGCAAATCCAGCGCGATTAATACCCTGACCAACCATGTCCGGCTTGCTTACGTCTCCAAAACGCCGGGACGAACCCAACACATCAATTTCTTCGAATTGAGCAACGGCAGCTTCATGGTCGATTTGCCGGGCTACGGTTATGCGCAAGTTCCCGAAGCCATCCGTACGCATTGGGTCAAACTCTTGGGCGACTACCTCCAACAACGACGCCAGCTCATTGGCTTGGTATTGATTATGGATGCCCGCCACCCATTAAAAGAGCTGGATTTGCGGATGCTGGACTTTTTCCACATCACCGGCCGTCCCGTTCATATTTTGTTGTCGAAAGCCGACAAGCTGTCAAAAAACGATCAAATCAAAACTTTGGGCGCAGTCAAAAAATCGCTCAAATCCTATATGACCCGTCAGCGCATCAGCGTGCAGCTGTTCTCCAGCCTTAAAAAGCAAGGCATAGAAGAAGTCAACCAAGTTGTCGGAGAATGGTTTGCTACGCATCAAGAAGAAATCGACAACTTAAATATTGAAAATCCGGAAAATTCCGAGTCATTGTAATCGGTCGTAGTATTCTCCGTATTGACGGGACGCAAATCCGTACTATTCCTGTTGTATTTAACACGAAAGGTCGTCTGAAAACGCTTGATAGTGATTCAGACGACCTTTATCACTTCCCTAGCCTATCACCTGCCCGAGCTTACCTTATTGAGGAAGATAGCAAAGGCAAAGAGTGGCAACCCATTATAAAAAGGTCGTCTGAAAAGTTTTTAGCCTTTCAGACGACCTTTTATCATATATTGATAATCCTATTGTGCCTTAGTTTCAGTTACAAAGCCGACTTTACTGATACCGGCTTCACGCGCAGCTTCGAGTGCCTTGTTGACGTATTCGTACTCGACTGCTTTATCAGCCGCAATCGCTAGGATGGTATCCGCATTTTCCTGCTTCTCGGTTTTCAAACGTGAAATCACCGTATCAATATCGACTTTAGTCGCAGAATCACCACCGACATAGTAGCTGCCGTTGGCATCTATCGTCAGTCGCAGCGGATCTTTAGGCTGCTTCTCCTTCTGCTTTGCCGCTTTTTCCGAAGCGGTCGGCAATTCCAAAGGAATCGAGTGGGTCAATACAGGCATGGTGATCATGAAAACAATCAATAACACCAGCATCACATCGACCAAGGGCGTAACGTTAATGTCCGACATCGGCGCGTCATCGCCGGAATTCATTGAACCGAATGCCATAATTTAGTCCTTTTGATTCAGCAGACGGACGTGCAAATCGTGTGCAAAAGCGTCCATATCTTGAGAGAGGGTTTTCTTACCGCGATTGAGGAAGTTGTACGCCAAAACAGCAGGAATGGCGACAAACAAACCGGCAGCAGTGGATACCAGCGCCTCACCAATCGGACCGGCAACGGCGGCAATACTCATTTGCCCGCTTTGACCGATATTGATTAAAGCATGGTAAATTCCCCAAACCGTACCGAACAAGCCGATAAACGGAGCGGTTGCACCAATGGATGCCAAAGCAGTCATACCGTAGTCAAACTGGCGCATAGCTTGCTCCATGCTGTTTCGGATTTGAATGACGAGGTATTCATTCAAAGGCAGCTCGGTAGTAAGTGTTTTCGCATTGCTTTGACGATAGCTTTGGTAAGCGCGCAAAGATTCGTCCGCGACACGGCTCATTGGTGAATCAATGCTCTTCACTTTCTGTACCGCCTCTGGCAGCGTAAAAGCATTCAGCATTTGCGTTTTCACTTCAGCATTGGCACTTTTGGCTTTTTTCAGTTTGATAGTGCGCAGGATAATCAGACACCAAGTAACAATGCTCATCAACAGCATCAGTACGAATACACTGATCAGGACGAAATCGCCTGATTCAAACACTAATTTCAAATCCATAATTTTTCCAGATTAAAAATAAAATTAAAAATTTCTTTTTGTCAAAATACAGGTAATTCGCGTTCATTTACTGAAGTTGGAAATTAATTTTACCTCGGTATTCTGTCAAACGGTTTGTGGGGTATCGGCTGCCGGCGGCAGTAGCTGCCTTCCGTGCTGCATTATCTAAACGTTGGAATCCGCTACTTTTAGTTACGGTAACTTTTACAACCTTACCACCGGGTTGAACAAGAATAGATAAATGCACTATCCCTTCCTCTCCGTTTTCTATAGAGAGAGGCGGATAAGCCGGAGTAGGGAGGAAACCTTTATCTACGATGGCAGGAGGACCGCCGCTTCCACCTCCGCCTCCGGCGCCTCCGCCGCTACCGGTACCTGATCCATGTTCACCTTTGGCACCGCCACTGCCTGATCCACTGCCTTCACCGCGTCCGCTGCCGGTACCTTTCGTACCGCCACCACTTCCTTTACCCTCACCGTGAAGAGCCTTACCTTCTCCACTGCCTTTTCCGTTTTCCGCAGTATTCGGACCGGTTTTAGTACCGGTGTATTCCGAGGCTTGAGGCGCAGGTTTGGATTCTGTTTTAGGTTCAGGCTTAGGCTCTGGGCGCGGCTCCGGTTTAGGCTCAGGTTTAGGTTCCGGCTTAGGTTCGGGTTTTGGTTTTTCAACCGGCTTCGGCTTCTCTTTAGGCTGCTGGATATCAGCATCCTCTTTTTTGGTCACCACCGGCTTGATGATAGGCTTTGGAGGCTCAACCGGCTTAGGTTTCGGCCTTGGCTTTTGCTTTTCAGGCTCAGGCGTCTTTTCCGGAGCTGCCGGCGCACCTTCGCCTTCAGGACTACCGTCTCCACCACCATCACCACCCAAATCTGCCAAATCGACAAACTCAATATTCATCATTTCCGGCACAGGCGGCTTGTGTGCTTGCCATAACAACGCGACCAAACCCGCGTGGATTAAAACCACCGAGATGACGACTGTTGGAGTTAAAATTCGTTCTTTATTCATAATCGACGCATGATAATAGCAACAATTTTTGTTTGCAACCTATTTTTACATTTGTTTCTAAAATGAATATCCACCTGGGAATATTTCTTCGACTTAATATCATACGACATAATATTTTGATATTGCTATTCATTATCACAACAAAACAAAAGAAAAAGAGGACGCAATGCCTCATATTGGTTGCATTAGAATGCGGTTAACAGCAAAAGTTCAAAATTTATAATATAACGTACAGATAAAATAACAACAATGGAGTAACGCCCCGTCAAACAAATGGCACAAACATTATTGCCATAGGGTTTATTCAGATTTATTTCCAGCCCCATCAACAAGAAACTGACAAGAACGGAAAAACAAACCTATTGCACTTACCTATTTATAGGTCGTCTGAAAATAAAACTTACCTATACAAGCATATTACGATTACAAAAATACGCCTGATAATTTCCACTACCACCTAACCTACAGACCCTATCAAAACTTTCGCATACTCTATTTGACAGGTTAAATCATGCTGTTTTGCCGTTCACTTTTTCTGCAATGATTTCAATTTTCGGTTCATACAACAAATCATAAGTCGGCTTATTAAGCAAATCTTGCAAAGTGAATCCGTCCAAATGTGCAAAGAAAGCCTTAATCGCTCCGCCCAAAATACCGGCAAGACGGCAGGATGGCGTAATCAGGCATTCGTTGTTTTCCCCCATACATTCGACAATCTGCATAGGCTCAAGATGGCGCACGACTGCGCCAACGTTGATTTTGTCGGGAGTATCGGCAAGACGCAGTCCGCCCCCTTTCCCTCTTGTACTGGTTAGAAATCCGCCTTTGACAAGCGCGGTAACGACTTTCATCAGATGACTTTTGGAAATGTTATAGGCTTCGGCAATGGTTCCGATATTGACTAACGAATCGTCGTTTACGGCCGCATAAATCAATACCCGCAGACCATAATCCGTATGTTGCGTCAGATACATGGTTTTCTCTGTTTGAATATATTATTTTTTTAGGACGGCGGCAGTGTATCCTGCGGAGAACTGTCGCCGTTATGTGTTTGACTTTATATATGATTAAGTTTCATAATATCCGAAACATTTAAATTAATCCAGTGTAGTTTGATAATTTATTATCATTATAATCAAATATTATGAAGCCGTTAAAACGCCATCCAGCACTTATCGAACTTTCCCGCGAACACCATCACGCTCTTTCGCTCTGTGTCCGCCTTCTGCGTACGCCTGCTGAAAGCCATCAGACAGAGTTGGAAGCCCATTTCCTTGAATTAGAACCGCATTTTGCCGAAGAAGAGGTCATGTTTGCTCCATATTGGCAAAATATCCCCTCTGTGATGCGTGAGCGTTTCGAGGCGGAACACGCTAAATTGCGCGGCATGATGGCAAATCCTGAATATCTTAATGAAGCATGGAACAAAGACTTTGCCGTTACCCTGCGCGACCATGCCCGTTTTGAAGAACGCGAACTGTTTCCCGCAGTCGAACCGTCCCTGCCTCCGCCTGAAGGAATCTGACAAGAAGGTCGTCTGAAAATCCTAAAAGACCTTTTCAGACGACCCTTTCCTATCCATTCAAATCTAAAATTAAACCATTCCAAAAAACAAACCAAGGAACTACCATGACCGCCTTTTTCAAACACCCTGTTTGGGCAATGGCATTCCGCCCGTTCTACTCACTGGCGGCACTATACGGCGCGCTGTCCATTCTACTTTGGGGCTTCGGCTATACAGGTACGCCCGAGTTGCGCGGCTTTTACTGGCACGCCCATGAAATGATTTGGGGCTATGCCGGACTCGTCGTTATTGCCTTTCTGTTGACCGCCGTTGCCACTTGGACGGGGCAGCCGCCCACGCGCGGCGGCGTTTTGGTCGGATTAACCGCATTTTGGTTGGCAGCAAGGATTGCCGTTTTCATTCCGGGTTGGGGCGCAACCGCGAGCGGCATACTCGGTACGCTGTTTTTTTGGTACGGCGCAGTTTGCATGGCATTGCCCGTCATCCGTTCCAAAAACAAACGCAACTACGTCGCCGTATTCGCTATCGTCGTCCTAGGCTGCACACACGCCGCATTCCACTTCCAACTGCATGCCGGAAACGCATCTGCACTGCTCAGCGGGCTGCAGTCCGGTCTGATTATGGTCTCAGGCTTTATCGGCCTTATCGGTATGCGGATTATTTCCTTCTTTACCTCCAAACGCCTGAATGTTCCGCAAATCCCCAGTCCGGTATGGGTGGCGCACGCCTCCCTTTGGTTGCCTATGTTGACTGCCATGCTAATGGCGCACCATGCCCTGCCTTGGCTATCATCAGCTTTTGCTTTTGCAACGGGTGTGATTTTTACCGTGCAGGTTTACCGCTGGTGGTATAAAGCTGTTTTGAAAGAGCCGATGCTGTGGATTTTGTTTGCGGGTTATTTGTTCACTGGCTTGGGACTGATTGCTGTCGGAGCTTCTTACTTCCATACCCCATTCCTCAACCTCGGCGTGCACCTTATCGGCGTCGGCGGTATCGGTGTCCTGACCTTAGGGATGATGGCGCGAACTGCGCTTGGGCATACCGGCAACTCTATCTACCCGCCGCCCAAATCCGTACCCATTGCCTTTTGGTTGATGATAGCCGCCACCGTCATCCGCATTATTGCAACCTTCGTCAGCGGCACCGGTTACACCCACAGCATCCGTACTTCCGCAGTCTTGTTTGCCCTGTCCTTGCTGCTTTACGCATGGAAATACATCCCTTGGCTCATCCGTCCGCGTGCGGATGGCAAACCGGGTTAATCGAATCAAGCATATCAAACGAAAGGTCGTCTGAAACCTGTTTCCAAGTTTTCAGACGACCTTTCGTTTGATCAATCAGGCTCCCGTGTCGAATACATCTCGACAAACTGTATTCGATAGCAGCATAAAAATAAGCTTGGCCTGACGACCAATGTTGCGTCGCAATATTTATCAGGAAATTTAGCGTGGACTTTATCCGCGCAAAAGCCCTAGTTTACTGCTCGCTCAAAATTCAATTAATAACTAAAAGAGCCACGCAAAAGAAAAAGGAAAGGTCGTCTGAAAACCTGTTTCCAAGTTTTCAGACGACCTTTCTATCGGATGCGACGTTTAACTAACCAATCAGAAAAACAGCTCGCGCCAGCTGATACGTTGCAAACCACAGATACGACCCTCAACTGCCAGAGACTCACCCTTATTTAACAGTAGGCTGCGAGTCGCTTTATTGGAGAAGCATTTGTTGTTTGGTGCACTCGACGTAACAGAAAGCTCTTTATCCGTACCCGTACCTCCTGAATCCCCATCTGCAGTCACGGGGGAATCATCCAATTTGCTCGGATTGAGGAAGGTAAAGCTGATAACCCCATCCCGAGTCAAACCATTGGCGTATTGCATACCGAAGCCGTCCAATTTTCGGATAACATTATCAGGTGTAAAGCGTGCGTTGCGTGCGTTCAATGCACCTCCATTATCAGCATTCACACCAATGAACGAAGTTTTTGCCACAGTTTTTACACTTGTACTGGTTGGCAAACAAACATCGGCACCAGCAGATTTTTCTTCTGTAACAGAATCATAACGACGCACAGTCACAACAGCAGTACGCAAGATCATAGTCGGTTTGACGTTTACCCGTTCACCATCACGCAAATCGATTTTCCAACCTTTTTGGGTTTTGGCAACCTGCTTGTTAGTTAGATAAATATAACCTTCTTTTCCCTTTTCTTCAGGACGAAACTCTTGTTGTTGCAAATCACTTTCGGAAGCAGCGGTTACGGTCTGATTCGGTGTCAAATCTTCATAAATACCGTAAATAGACTGCTTGTCTTTATTGGTCAGATCATTTTGATAAATCTCACTGCCCGTACCGAAAATCACGACATATTCGTTTGCTCTGCGGCGGGAAACGGCGGGCGCGGAGGTAATCGGTTTGCTGGGCGAACCCGTAAAGATTTTAACAGCCTTCCAGTTGTCTGGTTTTTCGCCGCGCAGGTCGAAACGATACATATTGCCGCCACGGTCGCCCGCATAGGCAACATCAATTACACCGTCAAAATCGGTGTCCACAAGGGTCGGCGTGGACAGACCGCCTACACCGCCTTCGACTTCGATTTTTTTCAACAATTCGCCCGGTACTTTACCTGTACCGCTACCGCGTTTATCGCCCGTACCTACTTCCTTGCCTAACATTTCATATATGTATAATGCAGTTTCGTTTTTCGCATCGGTTTTATCTTCAACACGATAACCGCTGGCAAGAAAACCCGCATAGCGAATGTTTTCTTTTGTATCTACACGCCCGTTATCAGCAGGTCTGTTAACTGAGACGCGTCCGATTTGCGGCGTACCGATGGTATAGCCCAATGTGTTTTTCTCACCTTTAATGGTTTCAAACAATGGAACTGTTTTATTCCATTCGGTATCGGCGACATCCAAACCTGTTTTGGTAGCTTTATCTACATTACCGCCGATATTCAGGGCATACGCACCACGACCACCTTGCCCCATCGCACCGAACATAAATACGCGCTGAGTATCATTTTCCGGAGTCTGACGCAAGGTAAATCCGCCGTTAATCATATATTCATGATTGGTAATAGACGATGTATAGCTGTCTTTGGCAATATTTTTCAAAACCTTTGCCAAAGTAACTGTTTTCACATTATTGCCGTCTGAGACATCCCGCTCCATTGTCGAAGGAATGTAACTGACTTTCAGCTCATACGGATGATTTGCATCTGACGAGGTTTGGAACAAATGCACCATGCCGTCATTCGCAGCCGCAACCATATATTTCTGACGCTCGATAGTATCGTTGCCAACTTTATATTTAGTCTTATTACCGACAGCAGCAACCGAACCGTCCAAAATATCGCCCAAATCGCGCTGATCACCTTCCCGAATACGGTAAACCTGACTGTACGGTGTGTTTTTCGACTTATCTTGTATTGACTTATCATCACCAACACGACCCGTCCAATTCAGCAAATCGCTCCACTCACCCGAATTTTTACCATTATCTGCAATATCAAAATAGGCATTGTTTAAAGTATTATTGGGAATATTATTAATGAAATAAGTACCGGAATCCGTATTAATCAGGGTTTTACGGTTTGCAAACGACGGGTACTGTTTCAACTCTTCACTGCGGCGACCATCCTTCCCTAATCTTTGGAAAATAATCTGGCTGCTCCAAGAGTTCGTTTTCAAACCGATAACTGCCGACATCCCAGGCAGGCTGCTGCTGGTCGTTGCAGGCGCAGTCGCACCTACATCGTCATAACCTACATTTTTCGTGTCAGATTTAATCTGTTCTACAATGTCGTTAAATGCCTTCAACAAATTTTCAGGTTTATCTGCTTCGTAATAATACTCGGGGCGACTGGCAGCCAGCTGTAAATACCTCTTTCCTGAATCCGTAATACCTTGCCCGAAACCTACGGTAAAAGTCTGCACCAATTGTTTGCTGTAATCGACTGGATCTTTAGGATCGCCGTTCCAGCTTTTACCTGCAGCATCCGTTCCTTCGGTTTTAAAATCCTTCTCTGTAAGTTTTTTACTGAAGAAAGCTAAGCCATCATCTCTATCCCAAGAGGTATCGTACGCACCTCCTGATTGATATTGACAAACACCATGAGCCCTAGACCCAAAATAATTAAAAGCATTTAAATACAATGGATTACTTAAATCCATATTCTTGCCATAATATCTCGAATAACGAGAATAACCATATCCAAAATCAGGTCTAGCCCAAGTCCTTCCCTGATTATCCCGCTGACAGCTCAAGTTTGCATCACCATCTGACATCAAAACCACATATGATTTCTGACAACGGTATTTCACATTTGGCATAACAATTTGACTAACCAACTCGAAATAACGTGAAGTAGTCGGCGTACCGCCATCAGGATTAATTTTTCTCACCCTATTTGCAATCTCAGTTGCAGGAATAGAAAATCCTTCCCTATCCGTAGTATCTGCTCGTCCTGAGTTATTCAACGTTTGCAACGCCCAATTAAACTCTCCACCATGCTTACTTAACACTTGGCTCAAAGCATCTTTTGCAACTGTCATTCGTGATGCATGAGATATATTGCCATTCTCTACTGAAATACGTTTGCCGTTGATAGAGCTCCACGCCATACTACCTGAATCATCAATAAACAGCATAATATTATGCTTAACTTCAGGCTGTTTATCGATTTTGGTTTCATTTTGCAGATACAGCGGGACTTTGGCGAACTCGCTTGTCGCGGCATTTGCCGCCCCGTTCATCAGGGCGAGCGCGGAGGCGATGCTGTAAATCATCGGACGGATGGAGCCGGGGAAACGTGAAAGGTTGTTTTTCATAATGCGTTCTTTTTTCATAAAATCGTCGGTTGACGGATGATGACGTTGTTTTTATTTTCTCGGAATGCGATTCTAACATTTACAATGTCATTTATGTGCAGTTCCGAATATTTTTTTGCCTGATACAGGGGACAAATGGTGAAAATGAAACAGACCGCATGATTATTAAGGTAGAAACTATCTTAGGATACAACTTGAACGATGCGGCTTTTTGACGTAGAATGCATTGCTTCTACGGCATAGGCAGCTATGCCTGAAAAAGCACGTTACGCAGCAAAATCAAGGCTGCGGGGCGTGTTTTTTTTTAGCCGATATTTTCTCAGGCGGTCTTTTTTGTAAACAATTTTCAGACGACCCCTGCCCGTTTCTGCAAACCGACCATCATCAGGCAAACAGGATTCATCATGACCACTCCGGCTCTTCTCGTTCTCGCTGACGGCAGCGTATTTCACGGCACATCAATCGGTTACGAAGGTTCGACTTCCGGCGAAGTCGTGTTCAACACTTCCATGACCGGCTATCAGGAAATCCTGACCGACCCGTCCTACTGCAAACAAATCGTTACCCTCACCTACCCGCACATCGGCAACACCGGCACTAACGCCGAAGATGAAGAAAGCCGCAGCGTTTATGCCGCAGGCTTGATTATCCGCGACCTGCCGCTGCTGCACAGCAACTTCCGCGCCTCCGAAAGCCTGCACGACTATCTGGTGCGCAACAAAACCGTCGCCATCGCCGACATCGACACCCGCCGCCTGACCACGCTGCTGCGTGAAAAAGGCGCACAAGGCGGCGCGATTCTGACCGGCGCGGACGCTACGGTTGAAAAAGCGCAAGAACTCATCACCGCGTTCGGCAGCATGGTCGGCAAAGATTTGGCAAAAGAAGTTTCCTGCAAAGAAGCCTACGAATGGACCGAAGGCGAATGGGCGCTGGGCAAAGGTTTCGTTACTCCTACCGAACAGCCTTACCATGTCGTCGCCTACGATTTCGGTGTCAAAACCAACATCCTGCGCATGCTCGCCTCACGCGGCTGCCGCTTGACCGTCGTTCCGGCGCAAACCAGCGCGGAAGAAGTATTGGCACTCAATCCTGACGGCGTATTCCTGTCCAACGGCCCCGGCGACCCCGAACCTTGCGACTACGCCATCAAAGCCGTACAAAAACTGATGGAAAGCGGCAAACCGATTTTCGGCATTTGTTTGGGACACCAGCTGATCAGCCTCGCCATCGGTGCGAAAACCCTGAAAATGCGCTTCAGCCATCACGGTGCCAACCACCCTGTACAAGATTTGGACAGCGGCAAAGTCGTTATCACCAGCCAAAACCACGGTTTCGCCGTCGATGCCGACACTTTGCCCGCCAACGCACGCATTACCCACAAATCCTTGTTTGACAATACCTTGCAAGGCATCGAACTGACAGACAAACCTGTATTCTGCTTCCAAGGCCACCCCGAAGCCAGCCCGGGCCCGCAAGACGTCGGCTATCTATTCGACAAATTCATTGACAATATCAAAGCAGCAAAACAATAAAGCTGATTTTTTCAGACGGCCACACTCAACTCGACAACAGGCCGTCTGAAAACCAAACTTCAAAAATATAAATTCAGCCCCCTCTCAACATCTGTACAGCCTGAAAACCCAATCGTCTAATCAGAAAGGAAAACCAATGACTGAAAAACAAATGCACATTCTTTCCGTCACCGCCACCCTGGCCGGCGTCGGTATGTACGTTTCTTATATCCCGCAAATCCAAAACAACCTTGCCGGCAACCCCGGCTCGCCGTTGCAACCCCTCGTCGCCGCCAGCTCGAGACGGCCCTGCGGGACTTGGGGTACTTCGAC
>ERZ772927.292-NODE-292-length-25032-cov-11.8379_pt1 | contig 25032 bp, 20 predicted proteins | sample MGYA00512115_ERZ772927 | MGnify/ENA primary metagenome ERZ772927 (study PRJEB29015, sample SAMEA2737924) | human oral metagenome | biome: human oral; feature: human-associated habitat; material: dental | place: China | collected 2013 ... | reverse complement strand
AATCCTTGGACCACTCCAGCTCCGCTGCTAAACGAGATGGGCCGAAAGCCTTGAGTCCAGCTTGGTTAAAATCATCTACAATTCCAGCTGCTAAGGCATCATCCGGACCGATAAAAGACCAAGCAACATCATTCTCCTTGGCAAATTCGATTAGTTTGGAATGTTCGGAAATTCCAATATTCACCAAATCCAACCCATCCAAGGTCATGCCATCATTTCCAGGAGCGACAAACACCTGCTCCACACCCTGAGATTCCAATAACTTCTTGGCAATCGCATGCTCACGACCGCCTGAACCAACAACCAAAAGCTTCATAGCTGAGATACCTCTATGTTCATATCATAGGTGCTTACGCACCGAGCTAACACATCACGTAAAAATCACCGCATTTTTACGAATTATTTATCTAAATTATATCACAATCGTTCGTTTTATTCCATTTTAATGAGAAAAATAGGGAGAATAAGATGAATTTTAGGGAAACGAAATAGATTGCGGTTCCAGAAATCTTCACAAAACAAAAACGCCTCATCATGAAGATGGGCGAAGTAGAGCAAAAATTCCTCAAACAAAAGATAATTAATTTTTTCAGGTAGAAAACCTACCATTCATATGAAATACGGCTTATTTGTTTTGTCTTTATATCAATTACATCAAAGCACTCTGGTATGAATATAGCTAAATTGAAACCTTCTGGATTCATAACACTACGGAATTCAATTCCTTGAAAGGCATATTGTTCAGGATATTCTTCTGAGACTATAGATCTGACAAAATCAGCTATATATTGAGTTGGGAGATAATCTAAAACATCATCAGACTTTCTCATTACTCTCCCCATCTCATAATCAATTTGTTTTAGATGCTTTTTATTAATTGCCAACTCAGCAATATCATCAATAATCCCATCTTGAAAGGGACTAATTTCATTGATTTTTTTAAAATCAATAACTGTTATAGGAGACTTTAATTCAAAAGTCCCAATGCAGACATGGTCATATAAACCTGTTCTAGTTTCATGTATCGCTGTTTTTTCTGTATCACCCAAATATAACGTCACAATCCCTCTTGCATTCGCTCTTCCATCAGCAGATTTAGCTTTAGGAGGTGCACCTATTTCTTTTGACTCAAATTGTTTTCTATCTTTTGAAATTCTACATCTAAAGAATTGTTCTCCTCCTGAATAAATCTTTTGGATAGCTTCACAATACTTTGCTAAAATACCTTTATTAATCTGGTTAGAATGAAAACGATTATTATATTTAATATCTTCAACAAAACATTCCCAACCCTTACTGAATAACGAATGCTCCTGTAAATAGATAGGATCATACATTTTATCTACTCCAACAGGTGAGTTTAACAAGTTTGGAATTTCTTCAAACAGTTCTTTACAAATTTCTGAAAGCATTTGATAAACCTTATACTCATCATTAGTAGTAAATATGTTCCAATTTGTTGCTACTTCAGTTTTTAATAGCGTCTCTTGCCCAGGTTGGAAATTTTCTATTTTTTCTATTGGAGAAAAAATAGAAATAAATGAACTAAAATAATCAATTAAGTAGTTATCTTTCTGCGTATCATAAACAAAGTCATTCACATTACTACATGAATCACAGCTGGACTGTCTTCCAGCTATGATTACTTGAGATTTAAGAATTTCATCTGCAAAGCATTTTTGACAAAACTTCATTAACTATCTGTCTCCATTATTTTGATCAAGATATTTACCAACCAATTCAATGTGATGCATAATGGATAACTTCTTAACAGTCCCTAAACCTGGGTAAGAACCTGTGGAATGTAGCTTTTTGAACTCACTAATAGCAAAAGTTTCAGGAATCTTTCCTTCATTTACTTTGTACATTAATTTAGAAAGTGCTTCACCAAATTTTCCTGCTGGATCTGTATAATCTAAATTAGAATCCGAGACAAAATGAAATATACGAAGGTCCTCTTCTTGGTTAAAATAAACAATATGAATAGCAACTGCATATGGAGCAAAACCGGATTCATTATATTCAGCCCCCACTATTGAATAGTCTGAAAAACCTGTATATCCATCAGATACAAAATCTTTATGGTCAACTGAGAAAAATTCATCATCTCTATCAGAATAATCTGTATTCCTTGGTAATCTAACAAAATTGTCACTAATCTTGACTTTATTTCCCTGAACTTCCCTTTTTAATCTTCCTGATTCTGAAATAAGATTGTACGCCGTTTCTTGACCCCTATAATTTTCGTTATATCCTTGTAAATCATCAGGCTTCTTACATACTGTTATTTGTTTACCAATATCAGTAATAGACTTAAAATTATCTTCTAAACTATAATCCTTACTCATCAACGAAACATAATAAAAATTCTCATTATCGTCAATCAACCTATCCAATCGAGTAGCAAGATTACTTTTAGAAGAATCTCTATATTCCTCCAAAAAAGATCCTACATCTGGATTCATTACAATAGAACACTTCTTCCCCCTATCTTTAAACCCCTCCAAAGTACTTACTAGTGTAGGAGATAGTCTTACCGGTTCAATAATTGGAATAACATTGTTGCTTAACTTATTATTTTCTAATAACTCTCTGAGCGCTATTAATTCATATTGCCGACCTCTTAGGTATGGAAAATACATACTTTGCTCCTCCTATTTTTGTAAAAATTGTGCAAGTGCATCATAATCCTTTGGTTTAAAGTTCATGAAATACACCAAAAACTTGAGTTCATATGGGACCGCCGCAAACAATTCTTTATTGATTGGATTTCTTTTTTTCAGTTCAATTAAAAAATCTGAATAAAATTGCTCTAGTCGAATATCTTCAGTTAGTTGCCTACAAACATCGTAATAATCGAATTGAGAGACCTGAGGTAAAGAACCAAAACGCTTCTCAATAATACTTTCATATTCGCGTTTCCGAAGAATACTGAAAATGACATCTCTATCTAAATCATTATTGTATTCCTTGGGTTCCATCACTGTTTTAATTTTTACGTTTTTTTGTAGAATATATAGACCAATAGGTTTATTAATCTCAGCAATTTTTCTTTTTGCCATTTCAATGTTCTTTTCGTATGTCACAATGGCAACATGGTTAAAAGCTTTATAATATTCATTGATTTGATTTTCAAGCCTGTCAAAATTGTCTAATTCTGTTTTTATTTCATATACAACTGCTTTCCCATTAATTAAAATAAAATCCGGTTTCGCTCTACCGACAGGTATTTCTGTTAAAGCTGTTGTAGTATTGACGCTATGTATTCCTAATAAACGTTTATTCAAAAGAGTATTCTTATAAAAATATTCGTTCCGATATGTTTTAGACAATTCTTGATAAACGCTTTGGATTGTTTCTAAATGACTCGTCTCTTCTTTTGATATTCTTTCAAAAACTTCGTCTTTATTATATTTAAGAAGATTACTTATAGTAGCCCTTGAAAAAAATCTATTTAATAAATAGTTTGTTTTAACATTCACTATAGTTACCTCCTCTCATTTCTTATAAAGATTATACCATAATTCAACTTACTAAAGAAACTATCTAAGCTATTTTATGTGGTTACACTCAAAATTTTCATGAAAATATAACCATCAATATTTCTAAAATAATTCGTCTTTTCATTCTCATACCTCATCAAATAGTTACTTTAATCAGATTTTTGATAATCAACTGCAAAAATTTCATGACAATTTCATCGTCTAGAATATTAGCAACAATATGATAATTTCCGACACGATAGCATTATTTACCTGAATAATCAGTGGTAAGCCCTCCTCTATATTATTGGGAATTTTTGGTACCTTGCAAGTGATTATCAATCTAGAGTAGAATGATAGAATGTGTATAAGCATATAATTCTTTTAACTATTTTGGAACCTTCTTTGAATAGATTACATCATAGGTAAATTTCTTCAGTATGGATTGTTTTTTTCTCCTTTTTGAGTGGATTATACCCATTGTAGACAAAAGATATTCAGGGCTTGTCAAATTTATTATCATTCTCAAATAAGTTTTCCGAATAATACAGGTGGGCCCATCCAAAAACATTCTCACAAAGGAGTTTTATGAAGAAATATCAAAAACTGTTTTTATTATCCGGAGCTGTCCTAGGTCTCTTTGCAGGCCACTCAACAGTTCATGCGACCGAAACGCCTGAATCTGAAGTCAAAATTCTAGGTCCTACTGATCGTGCCAGCAATGTCGATGTGACTGTGAACGATCGTACAGCTTCTATTAGTTATACCCGTTCCCAAGCACAAGAACCTTATCTTATTGCTCATGCTGTTTGGTCTGAAGAAAACGGACAGGATGATTTGAAATGGTATGATACACCACAAACACCCATCACTGACATTGACTTAAGCAACCATCCAGGATATGGTACGTTTCATGTTCATACCTATATACGGATAGGAGAGCGCTTGGTAGCTCTAAATGCCACTACCTTTCATGTAGATAAACCAGCTAGTAAAACGAATGCATCCGTCTCAGGAGGTACAGGGCGCATTAGCTTTTCCCGCAACAAAGACCAAGCTCACTCAAAGATTGTCCATGCTGTCTGGTCAGAAGAAAAAGGCAGCGACGACCTTCAGTGGTATGACGCAGGAGAAGAATCAACTGAGTTTAATCTATCCAAACATCGTGGTTATGGACGATACTTCGTTGACACTTACGAAAATGTAAACGGAAAAATGATTTTCCTATCTGGTACTACGTTCCATCTTGAAAATCCGAAACCGATAATCGAAACTAGCTTCCCTCAGACCGGCATCATGGAAATAAATGTCAAAAACGTACCTGACACCATGCATCGAATTGTTCTTCCTACTTGGTCTGATAAGAAAGGGCAAGATGATCTACAATGGTACGAAGCAAGCAAAAATCCAGATGGCAGCTACAGCGCTCGGGTGGAACTCAGAAAGCATAACTACGACACTGGGACTTACAATATCCATCTTTACGGCCAAAGCTATGTTCAACCGGAATCAACTGGTATAACAGGAACGACAGTTCAAGTTGACAGCGGAAAATTACCTTCAGACGAGGAACAGAAACCTCTTTTTACGGTGGAAAATATCAACCCCAAACAAGGGACCTACACCGTGAAAACTACCGAAACTAGCTTATCTAAACCTATTCAATCTGTCCGGGTGCCAATTTGGAGCACTAGCAATCAGAGCAATCTTAAATGGTATGCAGCCACTCCTAACGGAGATGGCTCCTTCAGCGCAACCTTTGATATCCGTAATCATCAGGCTTTGTCTGGAACCTATAACAACCATGTGTATGTCACCTATAAGGACGGCAGTGAGCGTAGCTACGCAGCAGATGCCGTCTCAATGTCTACCGACCAAATTCAAGCCAAGGTTGCAGTCAGGAAAACTGAGGCTAATCGCTATGAGGTGACCGTGACAGACGCCTACGGAGATGGCGATATTATTCTGCCAACTTGGTCAGAAGCCAATGGACAAGATGATTTACAATGGTATACCGCCAATAAGGTTGGCAATGGAACCTACAAATTCACCGTGGACACTCAGAAACACAAGGGGAACGGTCTATTCCATACCCATGTCTATCGTAGAAAAGCGGGACAACTGATTGGTTTGACTGGAACTAGCTATCAGGTTGAGAAATCAAGCGTTCAATCAGCTAATATTCAGCCAAACTATGCCGCTGCTAATGCGACAACTTATCCTGTCGGTCAATGTACTTGGGGAGCCAAGGCTCTAGCTCCTTGGGCAGGAAATTACTGGGGCAACGGCGGTCAATGGGCAGCTAGTGCCAGAAGAGCTGGATTCCGTACCGGCAGTACGCCTGAGGTTGGCGCCATCGCCTGCTGGGATGACGGCGGCTACGGCCATGTTGGTGTCGTCACGCATGTCGAATCCAATACCCGCATCCAGATCCAAGAGTCTAACTATCTCGGCAAGCAGTACATCAGCAACTTCCGTGGCTGGTTTGACCCAACTGCTTCCTACTGGGGCCGCCTGACCTATATCTACCCTAAATAAGTCGCTTTCGCGCTCCTCAACCACTTCAAACCAGTGCTTTGAGCAGACTGCTCCTGCTTAGTTTGTTCATGATTTTCATTGAGTATAAGTCTACTCAAAAATCCTCGGTCGAGCCGAGGATTTTTTCTATTTCTTAATGCCTAAAATGCCGTACGCTGGTGAATATCATAGTCAAGCCATGCTTGTCAGCCGCGATAATAGATTCCTCATCACGGACAGATCCACCAGGCTGGATGATAGCTTTGATGCCAGCGGCTGCGATCTCTTCGATATTGTCCGCAAAAGGGAAGAAGGCGTCAGAAGCCAGAGCGGCACCGTCAAGGCGATCTTGGGCTTGCTCAATAGCAATCTTGACAGAAGCCACACGGTTGGTCTGACCGGGACCGACTCCCAGCACCTGACGGTCATTGGTGATGATGATACCATTAGATTTGACATATTTGACGGACTTCCAAGCAAATTCCAAAGCCACACGCTCCTGCTCGCTCGGCTGGCGCTTGGTCACGACTTGCCAATCAGCTGGATTTTCCTCGATAACATCTTGGTTTTGCACGAGGAGACCACCTAGAACACCGGTCACTTCCTTCTCGGTTCCAGAAGCTGCTTGCGCATCAAAAGCCAACTCCAAAATCCGCAGATTTTTCTTTTTATTGGTCAAAATAGCTAGCGCTTCTGCCGTGTAGCTAGGTGCGATGATAATTTCTAGGAAAATACCGTGCATCTTCTCAGCTGTCGCAGCATCCACCTCACGGTTGAGGACGACAATTCCACCAAAAATAGAAACTGGATCAGATTCATAAGCATAGTCCCAAGCTGTCTCGATATCATCTGCCTGACCGATACCACATGGATTCATATGTTTTAGCGCCACAACAGTTGGCCGATACTTGAAATCTCGAATAATCCGAATGGCCGCATCGGCATCGCGAATGTTGTTGAAAGACAACTCTTTTCCATTCAGCTGCTTGGCGGAAGCGATGGAATAGTCCAGTTGCAAGGCCGTCTGATAGAAATCCGCATCCTGCTGGGGGTTTTCCCCGTAGCGCATGGGCTGCTTGAGTTCATAGGTCAAGGTCAGCTTTTCAGGCTTGCTTTCGCCCACCTGATCCGTGAAATAATCTGCAATCAAAGCATCATAAGCTGCTGTATGACGGAAAACCTTGGCTGCCAAACGTTGCCGCGTTTCATAGGTCGTTTGGCCATTTGCTGCCAACTCTTCCAGAACAAGAGCATAATCAGCCGGATCTACAACAACTGTCACGCTGGCATGATTTTTAGCCGCAGAGCGGAGCATAGAGGGCCCACCGATGTCAATATTTTCCACTGCGTCCGCATACTCCACACCTGGCTTGAGAATGGTTTCTTTAAAAGGATAAAGGTTCACCACGACCAGGTCAATGAGTTCAATCTGATTCTCCTTGGCTGCTTGCAGGTGGCTATCCAAGTCCCGACGAGCCAAGAGGCCGCCGTGAATGTTTGGGTGGAGGGTCTTGACACGGCCATCCATCATCTCTGGAAAACCAGTCACATCATCGATAGCAATGGTGCCCACTCCTTCATTGTCTAAGGCCACCTTGGTACCACCAGTTGAGATGATATCCCAACCCAGAGCTTTCAGCTCTTTCGCAAATTCTACAATGCCAGTCTTGTCTGAGACACTGATTAAGGCTTTTTTCGTCATTCTATTCCTCTTTCTTTAGGTCCAAGCGCATAGCAACTTCGTTATTTTCTTCTATAAATCCTGTTTCCTGAAAACCCAGACTAGTTAGCAGGTGCTTCATTTTTTCATTTCCAACCACATAATCTGCGATAATATGACTGCAAGCTCTATCCATCTGAGCCTTTTTGATCAGAACTTCCAAGGCTTTTCGACCATAGCCTCTTCCTTGGTACTGCTGACCAATCATTATCCGCCAGATAAAGTATTCCGCTTCATCCTTGTCTATTTCCAGTAGGAGAAAGCCAACCACTTGCTTATCCCAATAGATTGCCATCGGAAACACATCTTCATTTTTCCGGTAGAGCCATGCGTCAGCTAAAGAGCGCACATTTGGAGCCACGAAACGTGCTCGTTCATCAGCATCAGATATTTTCAAATCCAGCACTGCCTGAAAACTGCTCTCATCTACTAATTTCAGCTCAATCATTTTTTCTCCTAGCAATATCGCACAATCAAAACTTGATTTACTTCTTACTTTCTCCCCACCCCTAAACTCTCCAGAACTTGTGGATAGAGTTGATACTCGGCGGTATGGATGCGCTCTTCAAAGCTTTCCAGCGTGTCTTCGGCTAAACGCGGCACGCGCACTTGCTGAATAATTTTTCCAGTGTCAACGCCCGAGTCCACCCAATGAATGGTCACACCAGACTGGTCCACGCCAGCATTCCAAGCATCCTCAATGCCGTGGGCACCTGGGAATTCCGGCAGGTAGGCTGGATGGATATTGATGATACGTCCCTCATAAGCACTAAGCAAGGTTGGTCCAACGATTTTCATATAGCCTGCTAGGCAAACCAAGTCAATCTGGTGTTCTTCTAGCAGGTCTACAATGACTTGCTCGTAAGCCGCCTTGCTGTCAAACTCTCTAAGCTCAAAGGCATAGCTTTTGACGCCTAGCTTGTCTGCCCGCTCTAGCACATAGGCATCGCGATGGTCTGAAAAGACAAATTCAACAGGAAACTGCTCAGCAATCACTTGGAAATTTGATCCATTTCCTGAAGCAAAAACGGCAATTTTTTTCATTTGATAAGGACACTTTCACTTTCTTTTTTGACAATCCGGCCAACTTCATAAACAGGCTCGTCAAGAAGTTCTTTGACACGATCCACATTTTCAGGAGCAACTGCCAAAATCATCCCTAACCCCATATTGAAGATTTCAAACATTTCTTGGTGCTTGATGTGACCATATTTTTCTAGGGCCTTAAAAATCGGCAAGACTGGAATCTTGTCTTCTTCAATCTCAGCAGCCAAGTCATCGGCAAACATGCGAGGCACATTTTCGATAAAACCGCCACCAGTAATATGGGCAATCCCATGAACTAGCTTTTCCTTAATCAGCGGCAGCAAAGCCTTGACATAGATACGAGTCGGCTCAAGCAGTACTTCCTTAAGTTTCTTGCCTTCCAATTCTGGTAAGACTTCTTCACCGGTGTAGTCCGCAAAAACACGGCGCACAAGGGAATAACCATTTGAGTGGATGCCGCTGGAAGCCAACCCCAGAAGTACATCGCCCTCAGCGACTTTAGAGCCGTCAATAATCTCTGACTTCTCAGCAACCCCGACAGCAAAACCAGCTAGGTCATAATCATCTTCACCGTACATACCAGGCATCTCAGCGGTTTCCCCACCAATCAAGGCAGCTCCAGACTGAACGCAGCCTTCAGCCACACCAGCAACAACTTGTTCGAGTTTAGCTGGTTCATTTTTCCCAGTGGCAATATAGTCTAGGAAGTAAAGGGGCTCAGCCCCTGCAGCGACGATGTCATTGACACACATAGCCACACAGTCCTGCCCAATGGTATCGTGCTTGTCATACTGAATGGCCAGCATGAGCTTGGTTCCGACCCCATCCGTACCAGAAATCAGCACTGGCTCCTTGACCCCAGTCTGAGACAGGTCGAACATTCCGCCAAAGCCACCCAGCGCCCCCATGACGCCAGCCCGCTCTGTACGTGCTACATGTTTTTTGATTCGCTCAACAACTTCGTAACCCGCTTCAACATCCACACCGGATTGAGCGTATGCATTTTTATTTGTCATAATTTTCTTCCTTACTCTTATTTTTGAAAAAGATTGCGACAACTACCGCTGACCTTGTTTTAATAAAAACTCGTCTTCTCTTTCAGGCTTTCCAGATAGCGCTCTTCATAGTCATAGAGCGGAGTTGGGTACTGACCGTCAAAGTAAGCCACACAAAGCCCGCCATTCGGAGCGTCCGTCTCAATACCAACTGATTCAATGAGACCTTCCAGCGACAGGTAAGTCAGGCTGTCAGCCCCGATAATCTCACAGACCTCATCAACCGTATGGTTGGCCGAGATGAGCTCGCGCCGATTCTGAATATCAATGCCGTAGAAACATGGATATTTAAGTTCTGGACTGCCGATAGCCACATGGACTTCAGCAGCACCTGCATCTCGTAGGAGCTGGACAATACGTCGGCTGGTCGTTCCCCGCACGATAGAATCATCCACCATGACCACGCGCTTGCCCTTGACAATGCTGGAAACAGCAGATAATTTCATACGAACTCCTTGCTCTCGCAACTCCTGCGTCGGCTGGATGAAGGTCCGTTGGATGTATTGATTTTTAATCAGACCCATTTCATTTGGCAGACCAGACTCTTCGGAAAAGCCAGAGGCCGCTGACAGGGAAGAATTAGGCACACCGACAACGATATCTGCCTCATGCTGGAATTCCTGAGCCAGTCTGCGGCCCATCCGCTTGCGGGCTGCATGGACATTGACCCCGTGAATGACGCTGTCCGGCCGAGCAAAATAGACATATTCCATTGAGCAAATAGCCAGCTGGGTATCTGCCGTATAGCTATCGTAGGTCACGCCTTCATCATCGATAATCACGATTTCCCCTGGCTCAAGGTCACGAACCCATTCGGCACCCACCACTTCAAAAGCACAGGTTTCACTGGAAACGACCCAGGCCCCATTTTTCATACGGCCGATGGACAGAGGACGAAAACCGTTAGGATCCAGCGCAGCGTAGAGCTTGTCCTCTCTCATGATGAGGTAGGCAAAGCCGCCCTGAACTCGTCTCAAGGATTCCTTGAGTTTGTCTAAGAAATTTTCCTGCTCGCTATGGCGAATCAAGTGCATGAGAATTTCCGTATCAGACGAACTGGCAAAGATGGAACCTTTCTTTTCCAACTCCCGTCTCAGTGAATGGGCATTTGTCAGATTACCATTATGCGCCAAGCCCATCTGCATATCATAGAAACTGAAGAAGAAAGGCTGGACATTGTTGATGGAGGCCCCACCAGACGTTGCATAGCGGACATGGCCGATGGCTGCTTCTCCTGTCAGATTATCCAAATCTGCTGGGTTTTTAAAGACCTCTGCAACCAATCCCAAATCGCGGTGGCGTTTGAGCTTTCCATGGTCGTTTGACAGGATGCCTGCTCCTTCCTGACCGCGGTGCTGCAGGCTATGAAGCCCGAAATAGGTGACCTGAGCCGCCTGTGGATGACCCCAGATTCCAAAAATACCGCACTCTTCATTCAGTGACTTTACTTCGTATGTCATTGTTTTACCTAAATTCTTTTGTCTTGTAAAAGGGAGAAAACCTGGCCTAACAGGCCAAGCAGACTCCTTCTTTGATTGCTTGCTCTTGCAAGCCAGCTTTATTCGTGACTCGCTTGGAAATAACGAACGGCGCTTTCAAACAATTTCTGGTCTTTCTGACCTGGAATATTTTGGAAAAGGCCGTCTTCATAACGTTCTGAGTGGCCCATCTTCCCGATGATTTGGCCGTTCTTGCTCATAATCCCTTCAATAGCGTAGAGAGAGCCGTTTGGATTATACTTACTGTCCATGCTTGGCTGACCATCAAAGTCTACGTACTGACTCCAAATCTGACCATTGTCACGCAGCTCAGCAAATTCTTCTGCTGTCACGACAAATTTCCCTTCACCATGAGAAACCGGAATGGCATGGATATCTCCCACTTGCACACCAGCCAGCCAAGGCGAGTTGGTATTGGCAATGCGGGTTTCAACCATCTTGGCCACGTGCTGGTTGGCATCATTGTAAAAGAGAGTAGGACTGCTAGCCCCTGCTTCTTCAAAGTTTCCGTAAGGAAGAAGACCAGATTTAACCAGAGCCTGGAAGCCATTACAGATACCAATGATGAGACCGCCGCGAGCGATGAAAGCATCGATGGCTTTCTTGACCTTCTCGTTGAGAAGGATATTGACGATAAACTTAGCGGATCCATCTGGCTCATCTGCAGCAGAGAAGCCACCTGCAAAGAAGATGATATTTGCCTTGTCAATGTTGTCAACCATGGTGTCAACGGACTGAACAATGGCTGCTTCATCCAAAGTAACGAATGGAACTAGATTGACCTTGGCTCCAGCTGCTTCAAAGGCTTTGGCTGAGTCGTATTCTGAGTTGGTTCCAGGGAAGACTGGAATATAAACCAGCGGCTCCGCCACTGTCTCTTTGGCTTTGATAACTGTATCAGCGACAAGAGCCGGCACTTCTTCAATAACTGTTTCCTGTTTAAATTCTGTCGGGTAGATAGACTCTAGTCGGCTTTCAAAGCTTGCCAAAAGCTCTGCTCCCTCAAGCTGGACACCATTGACAATCAGTGTAAAGTCTGGCTTGGTCTGACCGATCTTCACTGCGCCTGGAATATCCTGCTCTGGACTGGTAAAGACAAATCCGCCCAGTTGCGCCTGCAAAACGGAAGGCAAGTCAGCAACATCCACTTGAGCACCGATGCGATTACCAAAGCTCATCAAGGCCAGACTCTCTGCCAGACCACCGTATTTGACAGCAGCGGCGGCGGTAATCTCATACTTGGCCTGAATATCCGCAAATTTTTCAAAGTTATTCTTGATTAAGTCAAAGTCAATATCCTGAGACAAGACCTGTCCTGGCAGATAGTAGATAGACTCTCCTGCCGCCTTAAACTCTGGAGACAGGATGCGTCCAGCAGTAGAAGTTGTCACTCCAAAAGCCACCAAGGTCGGCGGTACGGTCAATTCTTCAAAAGTTCCGCTCATGGAATCCTTACCACCAATAGACGGCAAACCTAGCTGAATCTGAGCTTCAATCGAACCAAGCAGAGCAGAGACCGGCTGTCCAAAACGCTCAGCCTGCTTGTCCATCCGCTCGAAGTACTCCTGATAAGAGAAGCGAGCCTTGGACCAGTCCGAACCAGCAGCAACCAAGCGAGCTGTCGCTTCAATCACTGCATAAGCTGCTCCATGATAAGGAGACCAAGCTGCCACAAAAGGATTGTAGCCCTGCGCCATCACAGATACAGTCTCAGTCTTGCCATGCTCAACTGGCAGTTTCTGCACAGAAGCCTCAGTCGGCGTGATTTGGTAGCGCCCGCCGATAGGATGATTGACAGTAGAGCGGCCAACAGAACTGTCAAAGATGGTCTGCAGCCCCTTTTGACTGGTATGATTGAGGTCGCTGAGTAAGCTCTTGAGGTCCTGTTCCAGACTTGCTTCAGAAGTCACAGCCTGCCCTGGCAATGTTGCTTGAGCATCCACAACCTTGGCATCCACAACCACGCGCACACCATTGGTATCCAGAAAACTCCGCTCAATATCAACGATGGTTTCCCCATTCCAGTGCATGACTAGATTTGGCTTTTCCGTCACTTTTGCTACTACAACTGCCAGCAGATTTTCCTTAGCTGCTGCAGCGATAAATTGTTCCACATCTTCTGGGCGTACCACTACTGCCATCCGCTCCTGTGACTCAGAAATCGCGATTTCTGTACCGTTAAGGCCTTGGTATTTGAGCGGTACCTTGTCAAGGTCAATTTCCAGCCCGTCTGCCAATTCACCAATAGCTACGCAGACTCCGCCAGCCCCAAAGTCATTGGATTTCTTGATGAGACGAGTCACATTGCCATCGCGGAAGAGACGCTGAATCTTGCGCTCCTCTATAGCATTTCCTTTTTGGACTTCCGCACCAGCCGTCTCCACAGACGCAGCTGTCTGTACCTTGGACGATCCAGTCGCTCCACCGACACCATCACGGCCCGTCTTGCCTCCCAGCAAGATGACCACATCACCTGTTGCTGGTTTTTCACGGACGACATTTTCCTTAGGAGCCGCACCGACAACTGCCCCAAGCTCCATCCGCTTGGCTACAAAGCCTGGATGGAAATACTCACGAACATAGGTCGTTGCTAGACCAATTTGATTCCCGTAAGAAGAATAGCCATGTGCAGCTGTTTTAGAAATGACCTGCTGAGGGAGCTTGCCAGTCCGCGTTTCAGCAATCGGTTGAGTAATATCGCCCGCACCTGAAATCCGCATAGCCTGATAAACATAAGAACGACCAGAAAGCGGATCACGAATGGCTCCTCCGATACAGGTCGCAGCCCCTCCAAAAGGTTCAATTTCTGTTGGGTGGTTATGGGTTTCATTTTTGAACATCAGCAGCCAAGGCTCCTTGATACCATCCACATCCACTTCAATCTCCACTGAGCAGGCATTGATCTCATCAGACACTTCCATGTCATCCAGACGGCCATTGGCTCGCTCGTAGCGACCAAAAATAGTCGCCATATCCATAAGAGTCTGCGGTTTGTCCCCACGTCCCAGCTCATCGCGCATAGCCAAGTATTTATCATAAGTGGCCTGCAGTTGCTTTTCAAACTTAGAAGCTGAAAAATCAATCTTCTTCAACTCTGTCTCAAAGGTCGTATGTCGGCAGTGATCAGACCAGTAAGTATCTAAAACCTTAAGCTCAGTCTCTGTCGGAAAACGGCCAATCGACTTGAAATAGTCTTGAATGAAGAGCAAATCTGCCACTTCCATAGCCAGACCATGCTCCTGCTTGTAGGCTTTAAAGTCCGCTTCCGTATAGTCCTTAAAGAAGTCCAGAACCGGAATGGTCTTGTCAGACTCAGAGAACTGCTCCAGTTGGATCGGCTGCTCAATATCTTTAAAGCGTGAATCAACTGGATTCAGCAAGTATTTCTTGATTGCTTCCAACTCGCTGTCTGAGATGTCTTTATTGACCAAATAAAGCTGAGCTGTCCTCACCAGAACATCGGTCCCAGCACCGAGCAAAAAGAGAGCCTCCTGAGAGCTGGCTGCCCGCTGGTCAAACTGACCCGGCAACGCTTCGATGGCAAAAAACGTTGTCTCTGCAAGTGCATCCTCTACTTCCTCCTCCGTCAGCAATCTATCAGTCACCTGCTCAGAGAAAATATGCTTTTCAGCCCGAGCGACCAAATCTTCTGCCAGATGAAAGACATCATAAACTTGAATCATCCGAAGATCTGACAATGTTTTCAACTGAAGATTATGCGTCAGCTCTCTCACCAAGCTCTGTGACTTCACACCGAAGTTGCTCTTCTTCTCTACAAAAATACGCTTGTCCATGATTTTTCACACCCTGTCCTTACTTAATCGCCTGCAATTTTTCCCAAACAACCTGATAGACATCTGTCAGTTCACCAAGGCCACGCCGGAAAACATCCTTGTCCATGTGATGGCCTTCCGCATCCCAGAGGCGGCAATTGTCTGGTGAAAATTCATCCGCCAGAATAATCTTGCCATCTTTGTCAAAGCCGAACTCTAACTTGAAATCAATCAATTTCAGTCCGATTTGGCGGAACCAGTCTGACAAGAGCTTGTTGATTCGACGAGTCTCCTCTTTCAAAAAGGCAATTTCTTGATCGCTAGCAATCTTCAAGAATTTCACATGCTCGTCATTGATGAAAGGATCGTCCAAATCATCATTTTTGTAATAAAATTCCACAATTGGAGTTTCAAGCGCGATACCCTCTTCTACTCCAAAACGTTTGGAAAAAGAACCCGCTGTGTAGTTGCGCAGCACCACTTCCAAAGGAATAATCTCTACTTTTTTATTTAGCTGGTCCGTATCCGAAACCTTCCCAATAAAATGCGTCGCCACACCAGCTGCATTGAGTTTCTCAAAAATAAAAGATGAAATCTGGTTGTTGAGCACTCCTTTACCAGCAATCTGCTCCTTCTTGACTCCATTAAAAGCCGTTGCTTGGTCCTTGTAGCGTGCCAGAATGACTTGCTCATCATCTGTAGAGAAAATATCCTTGGCTTTTCCCGAATATAACAACTTATTAGACATTTTAATATTCGCCTTTCGTGGTTTTATACCCTCATTCTATCATCTTTAAATACATTTTACAAGAAATTCCGTATAAACTTTCTATGCCCATCTAAAGAAATCGTTTCCTTTCCAAGATACGAAAAAAGACCGGAAAATACCGATCTTTGATTTTTAATGCTGCTTCTTCAGTTTTTCGTGGATATAAGCCACTACATTGGAAATTGTTTTGAAGTTATCCATATCCTCATCAGGAATCTCAATATCAAAAGCTTCTTCCAGATTGATGATAAATTCCATCAAATCCACAGAGTCCACTCCCAGTTCTTCTTTCAAATTCAACTCTGGAGTGACATGCAGCTTACTGCTGTCATGTTCTTGAATGATTTCGACAATTTTTGCATAAATTTCTTTTTCGCTCATAGTTACTCCTTTGCATCTGAAAATTCAATGACCGATTTACCAACAACATCTGTTTCCAGCATGGTCCTAATCTGACGAATCGTGCTATAAACAGCCTTAGCATCGCTAGAGCCATGCGTTTTGACAACAGGCGCTTTCAAACCGAATAGAACTGCACCGCCTGCACTAGAATAGTCCAGACTATTCTTGAGTCCTCGCAGGCTGTCCTTGAGCAGCCAAGCTCCCAATTTAGCCTTGAAACCACCGCCCAAAATAGATTTCTTCAGCTGACCCATGATACTGATAGCAGTTCCTTCGATTGATTTCAGAACGGCATTACCAGTAAAGCCATCTGCAACGACAACATCCGCCACATCATCCATTAAATCACGCGCTTCCACATTGCCGATAAAGTTAAGTGTTGAATCCCCCGACAAAATCTCATAGGCTTCCTTGCGTAGAGGGTCGCCCTTACTGCTTTCCGTTCCGTTATTCAAGAGACCTACCCGCGGCTTCTTGATTCCTCGGACATTTTCAGCATAGAAAGAACCCAAAGTCGCATACTGGTGTAAATGATGGGCTGTGTTTTCAGCATTAGCTCCCAGATCCAGCATATCAAATCCTTGACCGCCAACCGTTGGCATAGTAGATAAGAGCCCAGGTCGGTCAATATTCTTGATACGCCCTACGATAAAGAAACCTGCCGCTAAAAGTGCTCCAGTATTTCCAGCAGACAGCATGGCATCTGCTTCCCCTGCTTTCACAGCCTTGGCTGCCAGAACCATACTAGCCTCTTTCTTCTGACGAATGGCCTTTGTCGGCTCGTCGTCCGAGTCAATCTTTTCCTCCGTGTGGATGATGCGGACCCGCTCACCAGCAGTCAGATAAGGCTTAATTTTCGCCTCATCGCCATAAAGGAGAATTTCAATATCCGAAAACTCCTGTACCGCTCGATTGACTCCTTCCACCAAAGCCTGAGGGGCATTGTCCCCTCCCATAGCATCAACAGCTATTTTTTTCATTCGATTTATTCCTCGTTCTTATCTTTTAAAATGCTTCCCCAGTCCCCCAGAGAATCTATAAATTTTTTGGATTTGAGATGGATGCCGACATATTCATCATAGAGCAGGTCAATAAAATCCCGTAGCTGCTTTTTTATATCTGGCTTCAAAGAAATGGTCTCCAATTCGCTAAAGCGAACCGCCTGAAATTGGTCCAGCAGAAAAGGAAGATTAGGATTTAGATAACAGCGCCGTTCATCCTGATGGTAATGATCAGGGCAAAGGACTCCGCTATATTTGAAAGAGAAGTCAAAAGGCAGACCCGTCCGATGACAAAAAGCACAATCATGGAAGTTCAGCGAAACTCCAAAACGTGACAAAATCTGAATCTCAAAGATATTAGTCAGCACTTCATAGTCCAGACCATTATTCATCAGCTCCAGGGTTTTCTGCAGAAAGGCAAAGAGCGCCGGATCCGGCTGATTGTCCTGAAGACTGGCATCTGCCAAGGCTGCAACATAGCTGGCATAGGCCATGATGAATAAGTCCTCATTGATGCGATGGTAGGTAACCACATCCTGATAATCCTCAATATAGCTAAGACCATCATCATTGATTTTCATCAGCAAGTTCGCCGCAGTCAAGGGCTGAATGACGGGTGCTAGCTTGGATTTACCAGCATGCTTGACGAAAAACATACGCTTACCAGCCTGTTCCGTAAAGATCTTGACCAGCTTATCATCCTCACGGAAATTGCGGTTATAGAGAACCAGACCTTGACTTGTTAGAGATTTAAGCATAGTCCTCCATGTAGTCCTTGAGGCGTTTCAGAGCTTCTTGAATCGTCTCCATACTAGCCGCATAGGACAGACGGATATAGCCTTCCCCGTATTGACCAAAAGCTGCTCCCGGGATAAAGGCCACGGCCTTCTTCTCTGCAAAATCCTGCAGAAAGGCGAAAGAATCTTGATTATAACCGTCTGGTATCTTAGCAAAAATATAAAAAGCCCCATCTGGTTTGATAATCTTAAAGCCTAGCTCAGCCATTTTCTCTATGATATAATCGCGACGCTGAATATACTCAGCCTTCATTGGCTCCGCATCATCTTTCCCAACTGTCAGCGCTTCAATGCCTGCAAACTGAGCCATGGTATTGGCTGCTGTTACGAGATACTGATGGCTCTTAATCAGCTGAGCAGTGAAAACTGCTGGAGCAAAGATAAAGCCCAACCGCCAGCCAGTCATGGCATGAGACTTAGACAAGCCGTTGATGACGATAGTTTGGTCTGGCAGATACTCCGCGATGGAGACATGCCCCTGCTCTGTATAGGTCAGCTCAGAATAGACCTCATCGCAGACCACAAAGACTTGGTATTTTCCTAGGACATCCGCCAGAGCTTTGATCTGCTCCCGCGAATAAGTCACGCCGGTCGGATTGGCTGGATAATTAAGAATGACTGCTTTTAACTGCTCGCCCTGCTCTAAAATAGCCGCTTCCAGCATCTCTGGAGTGAGGACAAAGTTATTGGCCGTTGTGTCAATCTCGACAATCTCTGCCCCCACTAGATTGACAATAGGCTCATAGCCTGGATAAGCAGGAGCTGGCAGCAAGACCTTGTCTCCTTCTTCTAAAATAGCTGTCAGCGTAGCTGACAAGGCCTCTGTCGCCCCAATTGTGACCAAAACCTCATCTTCCGGGCGATAGTGCAGATTGTACTTTTCTTTCACAAAGCTGCTAGCCGCCTGACGCAGCTCCAAGAGACCGCTCATACCAGTGTAGTGACTTTGATTAGCATCAATCGCCGCCTTGGCTGCTTCTTTGATATGATCCGGTGTTGTAAAGTCCGGCTCCCCTAAGGTTAGCCGAAGAACTCCCGGAATAGCAGAAATTGATTGGTCAAACTGACGAATCAGCGAAATTTCTATTTTTTCTAAGTTTTTATTAAATTTCTTACTTAAATCCATACATACCTCCAGCCGCTCAATAGAACTATTATACTATAAATGCAGAAGCATAGCAAAAGCTATTACATAATTTCCGATGCCGAAAAAAGGACTAAGCTTGCACTCAGTCCCTTTTTCCTTGCCTTAAAATTCTTTACTGCCAAATAATGGATATAGCCACATCTCACGTGACTGGCCAATCAACGAGTCGGAGTATAGGTCAATTCCTTGCCATGCTTGGCCAGAAAATCTGGCAGTTCTGAATCAGGAATCTGCCGCAAATAAAGGTTAGAACGAATCGTATCATCTTCCTCACGGCAGGTTGAGAGAACCAAATACCGGTCACTCGCCTTAATCTGTATCTTAGGATCCTTAGTACGAGCAGCCTCATAGATATTTCTAAGCTGAGTCGTAAAGTCCTCGTCATCCTTAAACTCCGTCCGATAAAAAGCTGTCTCTTCCGGCACGATGACCAGTCCCATAGCTTGATAATAATACTTACGCTCAGGAGTCTCAATCACGACATACCTATGTTTGTCAAAATAATCCTGACGATCATAGTAGTTGACATCATTAAACATGCGATGATCTCCTGCCTTGCTGCCCCGAGCATGCCCGAAAAGCCAAGTCAGACGATCACTGAAATCTCTATGATTGTCCTTATCCATAAAGACCGCTCCCATATAGGGCTCTTGCTTTCCTTCAAAAGTCTTCAGCAGATAAGTCGCATTATCTTTCGTTTGCACCACTGGCTCATCCAACTGTGTACCAGGAGCATAGACATAGCCTATCGTTTCTGAATTCACAGCTTTCAGTTTAGCAAAACGCTCTGCTAAATATTCCTTTTCTGTCTGACTTGAAGATGCAGATGAGCTTGACGTTTCAATCCTGCTAGGATGCGAAACTCGAAGCTTGCTGCCTGATGCTGATGAACGGAAAGAATAAAAAACAGAAAAAATAACCAGAACAATCAGTAGGAGGCAAATTCCAACAACAAGGAGCAGTTTCTTATTCGAAGCTTGACTCCTATCTTTTTCTTGCATAATCTAAAAATCCTTTATTTTTCATTTTTTACAAAAAATATCACCGAACGAAGGCTCAGTGATATTTAGGCGTTAGCACAAATTAAAGACAAAATTATTTGACTGCACTTGTCTTAGGAAGTGACTTTTCTTCAGAATTCTCCTCATTTTCCTTGTTCTCTTCTTTTGCTTCCGGAGCTTTTTTTGCTTTATTTTCTGATTTTTTAGCCTTCTTTTTACCTGTTGCTGAAGAGGACGCCGCCGAAGATTGAGACGGTGCTGGAAAAGTCGGAACTGATGAAGAGGCTGTGGAGTAAGGTGCTGCCGAATAAGCCGGTGTAGATGGATCTGTAGTAGATGGTGCCGCTGAAGGCTGATCAGCATTGGCCGACTCTCCCTCACCAATAACAAGAACTTTGTTACCAGCCTGATCCTCCATCACAGCACTTTTGCCAACCGGAGCTTTCTTAGCTTCAGCAACTTGCTGATCCAGAGCTGATTGTGCATCTCTATAGGCCTGCAATTCATCCATAACTTTATTAGATTCTGAGTCCGTACTGCCTTGGGGAACTTCATTATTATCAATGTCATTAACCCAAAGACTGGCTGTACCCTCAGCAAATACTGGTGCAGCAGCCGCGAAAAGTGAAAGGGCCACAGCACTTGAAAGCAAAACCTTTTTCATTATCTCATCTCCTCGTTACTTTTCAAAAATAATTGTAACTCCCCGTTACCTAATATTACCTACTAATAAGTATAGTTCGAACTCTAAAAAAAGTCAAGAATTTTACTACATAAAAATTTTTAAAACCAAATAATACCAAGGGATGAGACAAATTGTCAATTTACCAACTATTTAAATGGTCATTTATTTATATTTGAAACATCAAGTAATTTGAGTTTTCTTTTAAAGTGAATGTTGGACTTTTTTTAAAAAAGATAGTAGGAATAGAATAAAAAAGAGGCCAGAAATCAAGCATCCCAGCCATATATCTCAGATTATTTTTTACCTATTTCAAACAAGGGTGACAGTGGCCGTTTTTCATGAATACGGACAATGGCTTCCCCTAAAAGATGCGCAATTGAAATCTGCTCAATCTTATCAATTAAGCGCTCTTGGGGTAGATAAATCGTATCCAGCACAACCAATTTTTTAATCGCCGATTTTTGAATATTATCCATAGCAGGACCAGACAAGACTGGATGAGTGCAGCTAGCATAGACTTCTACAGCCCCTGCTTCAGCGAGAGCATCAGCTGCATGGCAGATAGTTCCCGCTGTATCAATCATATCATCAATTAGGATACAAGTTTTTCCTTCCACCTTACCAATGATATTCATGACTTCACTGCTGTTCATCTTGTCCACACTGCGTCGCTTATCAATAATGGCAATCGGTGTTTTCAGAAACTCTGCTAACTTACGGGCCCGACTCACACCACCATGGTCAGGACTGACTACCACATAGTCGCCCCCTGTCATATTACGGCGCTCAAAGTAATCAGCAATCAAAGGTGCACCCATCAAATGATCTACTGGAATGTCAAAGAAGCCCTGGATTTGCGCTGCGTGCAAGTCAATAGTTAGCATCCGATCCACACCAGCAATTTCCAACATATTAGCAACTAATTTAGATGTAATTGGCTCACGAGCTCTAGCCTTGCGATCCTGCCGAGCATAGCCATAGTAAGGCATGACAACGTTGATGGATTCAGCACTAGCTCGTTTCAAAGCATCTACCATAATCAAGATTTCCATCAAATTATCATTGACTGGCGAGCTGGTAGACTGCAAAATAAAGACGTGTTTCCCGCGAATAGATTCTTCAATATTCACTTGAATCTCACCATCAGAGAACTGACGGACAGTTGATTTTCCAAGTGGCAATCCAATCTCTTGAGCAACACGCTGCGCTAATTCTTGATTAGAAGAAAGAGCAAAGAGTTTTAAATCAGAAAAAGACATGATTCCCTCCAGATTCTAAATCGTCTTTCATTGTCCAATTACAACTTTTCCCAACTACCATTGTAACTTTTTTCAGTTGATTTTTCAATTAAAAATAAAAAACGCCATAGGCGCTTTTTACTGATTAGTTCGGATAGATATATGAAACTGTACCTTGTGCAGTTGTTGGATTAAACCATCCACGGTAGTTACCGATTGATTGTTGTCCAAGGTAGTTTGCTTCTGATACTTGGATGCTTGTAGTAGATTGAACAGCTGTTACTACTGCAACGTGTCCATATCCACCGTCAGTCCAACATGCGATCGCTCCAACTTCTGGCTGTGAACCAACACGGAAGCCTGCTGCTGCTGCACTTGCAGACCATTGTCCACCATTACCCCAGTAATCGCCAGCCCAAGGAGCTAATGTCTTAGCACCCCAAGTACATTGACCTACTGGATAAGAAGATGCAGATGAGCTATAAACTGGTCTATTCGCACGGGCAACAGATTGAGTCACTGCAGGTGCTGCTGGAGCCGCTGCTTCAGCTGCTGGAGCTGAATTAACAACTGCTTGAACCTGAGCTTGCAGGGTAGTATTTCCTGAAGCTTCAATTGCTTGACGTTTTGATTCTTGCTCTGCTTTATAAGCTGCTTCACGAGCTGCCGCTTCAGCTGCTGCTTTTTCAGCTGCTGCTTTTTCTTCAAGAAGAGAATTCTTTTCGTTTTCAGCAGTCGCTTTTTCAGCTGCAAGACTTGCCTGAGCTGCTTTCAGTTCAGCTTGTTTTGTTGCCAAAGCTTGCTCATCATCAGCTAACTTCTCTTGGTTAGCAATTACAGTATTGATAGCTTCATTATTCGCAACTTGCTTTTCAGCAATTACTTCTTTATCTTTCTTTTGTTGTTCCAGCATTTTATTATTTGCTGAAACAATTTCGCTCATAGCTGCTACACGAGAAATAGCTTCTGTGATAGAGCTAGAATTCACAACTGTATTGATGTAGCTAGTAGCAGTTCCATTTGTTTGGGTACTGCGAGCTTGATTTGCAAGTGACTCATTACGAGCTACGATGTTTTTAGACAGTTCATCAATCTCAGCAGAAAGTCTTGCAGATTCAGCAGACAATTTTTCATTTTCTGCTTTAAGCTCTTCTTGTTGCTTTTGAATAGCAGATACTTGGCCTTGAATCTCGTTGACTTGTGCCTGAGCTGATTGTTGTTGCTCTGTCAAACTATTAATCTTGCTGTCTTGTGCAGCAATCTTTTCATCAGTTGTCTCCGCTTTAACGCTCACAAGTGCAGCTCCTTGTGAAAGGATAACCGTACTCAATAAAATTGATGTGAGTAGTTTTTTCTTCATAAAAATAATACACTCCTTCTTATAAGACATTAACTAGTATACCAGAAAATGCTGTATCATATGTTACGCCTTTATTACATTTTTATTTCTTGTTTATCATAAATACATTTTTTCGAAAATAGGCTGAAAAATGAGGAATATCAGGCCATTGAGAAGGATAGTCGGTACTAAAATGCTAAGAACAAAATCCTGTAAATTCAGACTAGAAAGATTCAAAAATACCGCAAAAGCAAAGCTGGTTAATTCAAATAAAAATACAAGAATCAAAACAGATAAAAAGCGAGTAAATTTATTTAAAAGCATAGTCGAACTTGACTGACAAACCAAGAGACTTAAAAGAGGAAAAAGAATAAGAGCAATACCGATGGTATGAAAATAGTAAACATCATAAATCAACCCCAAACAGCAAAATAAGAGAATATTGTAGTTTCTAGAGAGGTTGATGGAAACAAAAAGCATGAAAATAAAGATAAAATGACTGACTAAATGCCATTGTAAAGGCAGAATATTAGCCAGAAAAGTCGAAATCTGCCCGTCGATCAATAAAACAAAAAATAAAATAATAGGAGTCAAAAGGTGTTCTTTAATATCTCTCATATTAGTTCCCTACCAACATTACAGCACGGATATCCGACAAATCAGCAGCCGGCTTAACCAGGACAATCTTGTTTAACTGATCCTTAGCCTCAGACACGGAAAGTACCTTACCGACAGGAATATTTTCTGCATTATAAGCACCCAAGCCACTGGTTGCCACCTCATCTCCCTCTTTTATATCTTCAGCACTATTTAACTGACTGATGATATAAGCAGAGTTTTTTTCATCATAACCAGTAATAATCCCATAAACTGGACCAGACTTAGTTTGAATTCTAACAGAAATTTTAGTTGAGTTTTCCTCGTTAGTCAGTAGAGAAACTAAGCTAGACTGACTACTAGTTTCAGAAACACTTCCTACTAGACCACCATTAGCGACTACTAGCATAGCATCTGTCACATTATCAGATGTCCCCTTGTCAATAGTCAGCTCATTTTTCCAAGATGCTGGCGTACGAGCAATCACTTCGCTGGCAATCTGTATTTGATTTTTATCAGCCTCTTTAAATTCCAGAAGTTTTCGCAACTGCTCATTCTCATCTTCTAAGGAATCTGCCTTCCCAGCCTTTTCCTCAATCTTATAAAGATTTTTCTTGAGCTGCTGATTCTCTCTATAAGTAGACATCAAATCTGACATTGATTCTTTTTTATCAGCTACAAAAGCAAAAGGAGAACCAACAAGTCTATCTACCAATGAAATAATATTTGAAGTAGTTGATACAAACCAACTAGAAGAGGTAGATAAGATAAGTATCGTCATTGCAACAACTAATACAAAAAAAGAAATCAGAAACTTAGACTTTTTAAATCGATTCATCAGAAAAACCCCACTAAACAGAACGAGAAAGTATAAGAAAAGGAGATAGCAAATGCTAAACTCCTCATTATACGGAGAATGGGGGATTCGAACCCCCGCGCCGGTTACCCGACCTAACGATTTAG